>OLNY01000349.1_pt1 | contig 44549 bp, 41 predicted proteins | sample 1671981 | NCBI WGS metagenome assembly OLNY01 (sample SAMEA3136632, study PRJEB25190) | human gut metagenome | biome: human gut; feature: human-associated habitat; material: faeces | place: Austria | collected 2013
TTAGCGATGATAATGTTACGGAGGTATGTGTTTGTGAATCGTGAGCCAAGGTTCGTGTGACTGGGGGTGCGGCTTAAAATCTCTAGAATGGACTGTATACTATAATATATAATAACCCTAGCCCTTTGTTTTATCCTTACGTGAGTGAGGGCGATTAGTAACATACTATAAGATTTTTGTTTTATTTAACACACTGTAAAGTTTTGTTTTTATTTAACATACTATAAGATTTTTGTTTTATTTAGTACACAAACATTCTGCACACGGTTGACTGGGGGTACCTTAAAATGTTATACTATAGAAAAACATAAGGAGGTACGTAAGTATGAAAATGATTTGCGTAATGGAAGATGGACGCATTGTTCAGAATGAGCCTATGGATGCTCAGGAGATGTCAGGCATTCTGCTGAACGCTGTACTGAACATGCTGAAATACTTTGTGAGTATTCAGGAAACCGAGGAAGAGAAGAAAGCCTGCGCTGAAGAACTGTATGATATGTTCAACATTCAGGCATCTGTGTTGCTGCAGAATCTGATTCCTGATAAGGAGCTGAGACCTGATTTAACAGCAGAGGCTATCATGGAAAAGGAAAATGAGATTCTTGACAAAGCTGCAGAAACCAATAAGGTTGTAGAGTTCCCTAAGAAGAATGAAGAATAGATGTCCCAGATGTGGAGCACCGTTAGTCCCTACCGAGACTTTATCAGGTGCTCTATCTGAGTTTTGGCTAGAGTGCACAAAGTGCAATGCGTATGTAAACACTTACCGACCACAGCCTCACCAAGAAGCTGTACACCGTGACCCTCACTTGTACGTAGGGAACTTTGGGGGATACGGTACAGGTAAGACCTTGACTTCTCGTCAAGAGATTTACAAACATGTGTTCCTCACGCCAAACGCTAACGTACTAATCTGTGCTAACATCGCTGCACAGTATGAGCAGACTTTGAAGCGTGATATTGAGAATGACTTACCTGCACGGTTTGTGAAAAAGGTTTCGGTGCAGAAAGCCTACATAGATTTAATCAATGGGGCACGTATTATGTTCCGTCCGTTGGATGATGTAGACAAGTTGCGTTCCTTGAACTTAACAATGTTCGTTATGGTAGAGGCATCTGAGATAGACCCTGAAGCGTTCCAACAGCTGAAGACACGTCTGCGTAACTTAGCTGCGTCCATTCCGAAAAAGGATGAGAACGGAGAGATTATTACAAAGACTTTGCAGAACGGTGCAGAAGTACCTGTAGTAGCAGCTGAGTGGCGTAGAGGTATTATCGAATCGAACCCGGACTCAGGTTGGATACGAAACGATGTGCTACTTGCTTCTGAAGACATACAAGCACACGGACACACTTTGGAAAACAACGAAGCACCTGAGGATAGAAAGGATGAGCACATCAGTTCCCACGTAGCTTCTACCGAAGTCAATCAGTATTTGCCTGAGAACTTCATTGAAGAGTTGTGCAAGAACAAACCTGCGTGGTGGATTAACCGATATATCTATTCATCGTTCAGTTACTCCGAAGGTTTGGTATATCCTTCAGCACCTAACTGTGTCATTGAATCCTTTGAGATACCTAGGGATTGGAAACGTCTTATTGCAGCTGACTATGGTTTGCATGATGACTTTGTATATTTGTACGGTGCTATTGATGAACGAGAGGGTATATTGCACATCTACAAAGAGGTACGTACAAACAATAAGAACATGGCTGAGTTAGCAAAACTGTACCACACCGAGAGCGCAGACATTCCGCAAGGAGGTTTGTACACAGCACCTATACTAGACCCTAAGTCGGGAGCAAAGCGAGATTATAACAAGAAGAGTTTGTATGACCACTTCTTAGATTATAACATTGCTTTTCAACCGGGATTTATTAACGTGGATGCCCGAGTGTTCCGGACGAACACCTACATGGAATCAGGCAGGTTAAAGATTCATGATTGTTGTACAGGACTTATTGGAGAACTAGAAGAGTATAGGTTCCCTCCAAAACGATTGGGTATTGTAACAAAAGCACAGGATAAACCACAGGATAAAAACAACCATGCCATCAACCCTTTAGAGTGGATATGTATGGCATTACCAAAAGACCCTAAGCAACTGTACTATGGTGCCTACGATGGACAAGGCAACGACTTGACAAACTATCGTAAAAAGGAAATAGAGTCAGGTGTACCGTTTGCTTTACAGGATATTGACACAGATGACTTTTATGCTTATGAAAGAGAGGACTGGTGATATGATTAGTTTAAGTATTGCTTTAGTAGTATGCGTAGGAATCGTATGCTTTAAAGGAATCAATATCAACTACAAGCACACTTACAAACAGCAGTTTGAAAAGATGGAAGTCTTGCAAGACAGTGATGAATTCCAAGATGTACAGGACGCAAACGATGCGCCTACACTTGACTCTTTAGTAGCTGCGGTGCAGGATGTGATAGGAGGTATTGAAGATGACGAAGAATAAACCTGAATTAACAAAAGCACAAAAAGAACAGTTGATTGCTTTAGTACAGCAACAGGAAGAAGATAAAAGGTTATTGGCAAAGTTGCGTGAGAATTTTGCCAATGCACGTTCGGAGTACAGCAAAGCTCACAGACGTATGCGTAAGTTAGATGCGATTGACAACGGAGACCTCTGGAAGATTATGGGTGCCAAATATCCGAAGTATCAGATACTTCCTGACACAAACCATGTAGCGTACATTAAGAATAATATTCTAGCATCTATCTACACAGTGGGTAGATGTGCAAATATTATTCCAACTTCTGAAGCAGACACAGAGCTGTGCGTGCAACTGAACAATATGATAACTTACCTATGGGGTAAGTACAACGTGCCTATGTATCAGATGCGTGCAGGTGAGCGAGCCGCTTTACTGAACTTAGGCGTGACGCAGGTTGGTTGGGACAACAGCACACTGGAAAGTAAGAAGCCTGTACGTAAAGGTAAACTGAAACTGAAGAATATCAATCCGTTGCAGTATATGCGTGACCCTGCTGTAGATAACTTGGATGATGCGGCTTACGTAATTACTTGGGAACGCTACGCAGATAGCGTACTGTTAAAACACCCACTGTACGGTGAAAAAGTAAAAGCCATATTATTGACACAAAAAGATTCAGATACAGACTTAGGAAGTACAGTTGCACCAATCACAGATAAAGTATCTGCGCCAAATGCAACGAAGCGTGGTTATCACACGGTGTACACACACTTCATCCGTACGCCTGAAGGCACTATTGATGAAATACACACCTTAGATAATCAGCATATTCTGTACAAGAAAGAAGACATTCACCCAAGGCGTTTTCCATTTGCGGAACTGTACTGTAATTTACCAAACAAAAACTTGGTAGGCACATCGGAGCCTGCTAAGATATTCGCAAACTCATTAGCTTATAACCTGATGAACAGTATTTTATTAACCGCTGAATATAAGAATCAGCGTCCACCGAAATTTATTTCCAGTGCGTCAGGTTTGAACGTGGCTGCATTTACTAAACATGGTAACGATGCAGACCGTACATTTATTGTACAGGGTGACGCTTCCAAAGCTGTACACTATCATCAGTTCCCTACACCGAACGCTACTATCCTAAATGATATGGCATTATTATCCAATGATATTAAAAACGCTTCAGGAATTGATGACCGTTATACAGGGCGTGACACAGGCAGCATCTTAACCACAGGCGGTATGGAGAACATGCTTGCACAAGTAACTATGGTAGACACGTTTCGTATTGCGTTGTATGAAGAGTACAGTATACGTTTAACAGAATTGATTCTGTCTAACTTTATTGCTAACGCAGCCAGTCGTAAGTATTTCTTCAAACGTGCTGATACAGGCGAGTTTGTTTCAGCAGAGGTAGACTTTCCTCATGTGGATGAAGATACTTTGTTTGATTATGAAATTGCTATATCCAGTTACTTACCTAAGAACAAAGCACAGATTAAACAGATGGCTGACACACTTATGGAAAAACAGATGCAGTACGGCAGCGCAGGTACCGATGTAGACTTGATTACACCGCAGGAATGGTTACAGTTCCAAGACTTCCCGTTAGCCGAGAAGATGATGGAACGTATGGGTGTGCAGCGTAGTCTTAACTGGCAGCAGGCATCTGCACAGATTATTGAACAGTATACAACTCTGGTTGAAAATGGTATTGACCCATCTCAGGCAATTGAGATGACAGCTGATACTATGTCAGCACAGCAGCAAGGAGATGGTACGGACGGCGTGCAGCAGGCATATGACAACCAGACAACCTTAGGAAATATTCAGACGCAGGGCACAATGGGTGGAAATTATCAACAATCTGGTTATACAGACTTGACAGGTTATCAATAATAAAGTATAATGTATTTGTAACTTGTAGGTACTCACGTATCCCAAGATGTAATTTCTCCCCCTAAAAGATAAAACGAACCTAATATGCCATCGTTAGGTTCGTTTTATTTTGTTTATTTATGCACAGTTATTGACAAACCATATAGGGTATGCTACACTTGAATTAAGGGTTTCCACAGCCTTATTGTGTGTAATTAGATTTTGTTTCACCGTACAAAATCAAAGGAGGTAAATCGGTTGAGAAGAACAAATATGGTTATCTTCCCTAAGAGTGCAGCTGAAGAAGACGGTTCAGATGCGAACAGTGCGTTAGATACTGTAGCAGGACTGACAGGGGCATTTGATAACATGGGACAGAATGACACAGGAGAAAGTACGGACAGTACAGAGGACACACAGAGTACAACAGAAGGAGATACTGCAGAGGATGAAACCATTCCTGCAGAGAGTGACAATGCACAACAGGACAAGTCCAACAGAGCTTTCGGACAGATGCGTATTCAGATTAAAGAACAGGCGCAGCTGCTTACTAAAATGGCAGACGCTATGGGAATTGAATATGCTAACCAGAAAGATTTGATGGATAAGCTGAATAATAATGCTTTAGAACAACTTGCACAGAAGCAGGGTGTTCCAAAAGAATTATTAGAACGCTTGGAACAGTTGGAAGGAATTGCTGCTCAGTCTGAAGAACAGCGTCTACATAATAACGCATTAGCAGGCTTTCAGGAACTACACGATAGTTTTGGATTGGATGACAATGCCTTGCAGGCGTTCGCTGCTGAACTTGACGAAGCAGACAAGAATCCTTTTGTTAAGGATTTAGATGTTGTTCAGTTGTATAAGACGATGCACTTTGATGACATCGTACAGGCAAAGGTAGACGCAGCCGTTGCTGCAGCTTTGTCTAAAGACGCACAGGTATCACAGCACGCTTCTACTCCTACGACAGGGGGCACATCAGAATCTAATACAGATGGAGAGAAAGTTTCCACTGTAGCAGGACTGACAGCGATGCTGAATACTATAACAAAATAACACATAAAGGAGTGTGGAAATCTATGAAGCATGAAACTAAGATTGTCTTTCCAGTAAGTGCCGCAGATTTGAATGCGTTAGCACCAACTACGGATATTAACACTTACGTTGCAATTGCAAACGAACAGTTGAATCTGGCAAACCCAGAAGTCTTCTACAGTAAGCAGTTGCTTGACACGATTCGTCTCGGTCAAGACCAGTATTCCTACTATCGTTATGCCGAGGAATCACCGATTCAGGAGAAAGCCGATAAGCTGACATTGCGTAGATGGGCACCGTTGCAGGCACACACTACACCGTTGGTAGAAGGTGTTCCTCCGAAATCAGATAGGGGTTCAGTACGTAAGTATGAGTTGCAGGCTCATCAGTATGGACGTTACATGGAGTTCACAGACAAAGTAGACTTCAATGTAGTTGATTCTACATTGGCTATTTACTCTGCTGAGTACGCTATTGTAGCTATCGAAACCCTTGACATGTTAGCACGTCAGACGTTGCTTACTATGTCTCAGAAATTCTTTGCAGGTCTCGCAAAGAACATTCAGTCTATGACGATTGCAAAAGGTAAACCGACCATCGCAGACTTGCGTTTGATTGGTTTGTCTCTGAAGAAGCAGTTGGTTAAACCGAGAACAAACGGTAAGTACCATGTACTGTGTTCCCCAGAGTTTACCTTTGATATGTTGGATGACCCATATGTACAGAAGTACATGGAGTACAATCAGACAACAACACCGTTGTACGACAATGGAGTTCTTTGTCCGATGTTTGGCTTTGAGTTTTACGAAGTTCTTAACTGCCCTGACAGTGCAGAGTTCGTAAACGCAGACGATGTAGAATGTAATATGATTTATCGTGAAGCACCGACAGGCTCTACGAATGTATCATTCAACGATAAAACATATACTGCTGCAGACGCTGATGAAGCAGGCTATATCTACGCAGTACTTCCTGCAGAAGTATCTGGTACTAAGTACCTCACTACTGCAGACGGTTATGTGAAAGATTCCATGACTGGCAAAGATGCATCTTACATTCCTAACAAGCGTACATGGACAGCACCTGAAGGTTGGAAAATCTTGAAGGTACAGCATACGATTGTCTTGGGTGCTGAAGCGTTGACACGCACAGGACTTGCAGGCGAAGGTAATGCTAAGATGTACACCAAAGGACTCGGTTCTTCAGGAGTGCTTGACCCTATCGACCAGAGACAGTCTATTGGATTTAAGATTAACAGTGTAGGCTTTGGTTCTACAAGACCTGAGGCTATTTACGATTATGTAAATATTCCTACACAGTTGAACGTCTAAGGAGGTTGCCATATGGCAGGAAGAGCAGCAACAAAGCAGTCATCTTCAGTTGAGAAGATGACTGCTGATAATAACAAAAGTGTGAATGCTTTAGAGAAACGCAGACTCGGATTAGTAGAAGAGTTTAAACATGAGAAGAAATACAAAGTCAAAGGAGCACCTGCTTATCAGGCGTACTTTGGTAATGTAATGTCTATTGTTATTAACGGTGTACTGATTGCAGTCCCGTTGGATGGACGCTCCTATGAAATCCCTGAATCATTCGCTCAGGTATTCAACACACGTATTCGTCAGGTTGACAACATGGAACTTCAGCAGGCTGCACTTGCAGATGTTACTAGTAACGTGGAGGACACGCCGGGCGAAAAGGAACTTATCTCCCCAGTGTGATAAAAGCAAAAGGGCAGGCAGTATTACACTGTCTGCCTTTATTTTATTTAAGGAGGTTAATTATGAAATTAGAACAACTTACACGTTTAACAAACTTGAAATTAGCAGATGAGTTGTTATCTTATGTTGAATTGTTACCGTACTTCAATATGGTTATTGATGATATTAACGCTGTGCTAAATGCACAGTTTCCTTCGTTTCCTGAACCACCGTTAGAAACGGATGAATATACCGCAATACCAGATAGATATATTCGTACAGTTGTAATTCCTGGAGCTGCTTATAAGTATTATGTAGTAGATGAAGAAGGCGTAGGTACGGCACCTGTATACGCTGATGAGTATAATACTAATACGTTTTTGATGTTACGTGACTACTTACCGTTCATTCCTAAAGAGTATCAAGCAGATGTACACCAAGGTAGTGTACGTGCTAAAGTAGATGAAGACTATGGAGATAGGGGGTTAGAGTTAAATGGCTACGACTTCACAATATAAAGCGACAGGGCGTACAACACGTTCAGGTTTATTAGAGGTGTCCCCCACATTAGGCATGAAGTTTACAAACACACCTATCACAGAAGGTTATTGTAAGACTATGGTTAATATGGAGATTGATTCTACATTAGGTGTGTTACGCCCACGAGCAGCTTATGAAGATACATTGTTAGAAAAGATTGCAACTATAGAAGGTATTACGGACAGCACAGTGGCAGATATATTGTTCTCTGGAAAACTGTATGTAGATGTTTGGGACACTTCTAATGTAGAAGCACCAGAAGGTTATGATACTATTGAAACAGGTTCTGGCAGTGCACTTAGTGGTCAGAATGTAGAAAAAGTGTATGGTGCTACCACTATTGTTCCTGAACTACGTGACATTGCTATTATAGGTTATGGCAAACATGTAGAAGACGGACGAACATATTATGAGCGTACTGCTATTTATGAAATACATATAGACGGCAGTACAAGTACACCTTATAGAGTTGTACCTTATCAAGACTATTATACAGCCCCTGAGGAACCTTTTACAAACTTTTTAGACACAAAGTATTACAGAGCGTGCACTACTTATGCAAAGTTAAAAGGACTTAATTACGAGTTCCCCAAGGCGCACTACGTGCAGAAAGAATATGTTTATCCTGATAATATACAATTTATTTTAGATAAATTAAACGATGCTCATAAAGCTAATCCAATAAAAAGTTTATCTAATTTAATAAATCACAATTTGCGTGCAGGTGTAGGTTATTGTCCACGCCCTAGTTATGTAAGTACCACACACACTACGCACGTTACACGTAGTAGTACTTTAGCTTGTTTTAATAATACAGTGTATTTTATTGGAAAAAGTTTATCAGATTCTGAAGAATACACAGCATTTAAAAAATATGTGTGTGGATGGTTGGAGATATGGTTAGGTACACCAAGTGATACAGAGCCTACAATAGAAGAACGCTTCAATATGTTGTTAGCAGAAAACACAGAATGGGAAGATTGGGTGCAGCGTTTACAGTCTCCGTCTTTACGTGCTTTACATTTAGTAGAGCGTAAATTAACAGGAGGACAAACCATACGCTATGCTATGGGAATGAATGTAGAACCTCAGACACCTGCTGCCTCAGAGGTAATTAACTACGGTTACAATATGTTGCTTAAACATCCTTATAATCTTAAAAGTGACCACGCATACACCGCTAACACAATCTTGTTGGATGGTATCTTAGTGAAAGACCCTAAGACATTAAACACAAGATTGCACGCACGTGTAGGTGAGAATCTTAGATTTGAACTTTTATACAGGACAAACAAAGAGTATATGGACAGTGTGCAGGGTGTACGAGTGCGTTGGGAATTAACTGATACAACATCTTCAGGTAACACGACTGTGTTAAGGGACGTGTGGGAAAGTGAAGTGTATAAGGCAAACTCAGATATTTATTATGAGTTTCAACCGTCTTACAAAACATTTTCTATCCTTTGTAAAGTATACCGTGAATTAGACGTGCAGCTAGTTTTAGCAGATACCACATTACCAACCTTAGAAGATAAGTACAACGGCTTATCACCTGTACGTTCTATTACATTAGCTTCGTACACTTTAACTGACCGCACAGTTAATAGGCAAGCAGAATTAAAAGAGTTCGACCTTACAACAGCAACAGGTATGACCCCTTGGTTAGAACGCTTTGTTTTGTGGGGTGTTGAAGGAGCAGAGACAAACATATTTGTTTCAGAAGCAGGGACAACAAACTACTTCCCTTATCCGAACGGGTATGATGAGTTCCCATCTAAAGTTGTAAAGTGTTTACCGTATGGGCAGCAGTTACTCGTTGTTACAGAAACTGAACTGTACCTATGCACAATGAACAACGATGGATTGACTTTTACAAAGCAGTGTATTCAAACAGGATTAAACATTGACCCTAAAGAAAAAGATAACATTGTTACAATACACAATATGGTATCATTCTTTAGTAACGAAAAAATTTATTTGATAGTGCCTAAGAGGGGAAGTATGTCAGGAGAATTACAACTGGCACCTATCAGTAATCAGATAAATTATCTTTTAAAGGATTTGGATAACAATGTATTAGACATTGTGCAGCGTATGTACGGCTTAGAGGAACATATGCTTTGGCAACAAGTGCAGGAATTGTACAATCCTACAGAAGCATTTGAAAGTGTACAGTTACATCGTATTAACAAATACGTTTATGTAGAAGGTGCTAAGGTATGTTATACCTATGTGTATAATTTGTTAGTACACACACCTAATAATGCCTATGCTTTAACAGAAGATAAACTAATAGTAAACCTTATTTACAGCACCACAACTCGTGTTTGGAGTTTAAATATTCATCAGGGTAGCGAATATCAGCAAGTACCGTTTGAAAATAGAAGCAGTATTGAACGGCAATCCATGCTCACACTAAAACGATTAAAGTATGGACAGCCCCCATACACAGACTTTTTATGTTTATTGAGTGTTCAGCGTAATAACGATTCTGTTATAGATGTTGTTCAAAAAACCGCTGATAATGTTCCGAGTTTAAGTCTTCCAGACAAAGCTAAACACGTATATAAGAATTACCAATTCTTAGATACAGGCTATCGTTTGAATGACGCTTCTCGTAAAAAGCGTTTTCGTGAGGTACAGTTTAATCTAAACAATATTGACGGGTTTGATATTCCTATGGGTTGTGCAATATTTGTAGATGACAACGAGCGTAAATTGATGTATAATTATAGTGTAAACATTACACGAACATCTAACAACGGTGCAGAGGCTGTCGTTACACAGTCTATGGATACACATGGTTTAGTACGTAACACTACGTTAGGTGCGAGAGCTGATGAGATAGTACACTACAATGCGGAATATGTCACAGGTTCTGACAACATGTTTGTCTTAGATACAACCAAGTTTGAACATGTAAGCAATTACAAAGTGCGTATCAAGACATCAGGAAAAGGTTACGCTCCTAGAGCACAATTACTTTTCAAACCATTAGGGTACTATGAACTTTATTACATTAACTGGGTTTATCGTAGTATGAGCCAGAGATAGGAGGTATTATGACAGACAATGAAAGTGTACGTGTAGATGATGGTAGTGTAGTGCATTCTACAGAATCTGAAGAACCTATGCGAGTAGCTATAGAGCATGTCCTATCAGAAGAAGCGCAGGCTATACTAGATAAAATCTTAGAAAAGAATGTAGCTAATTTTGACAGGAAAACAGCAGGCAGTGTACTTACAGCTTTGATGTACAATCAGATGAATGATATGCTAATCAATGCGTGTAATCAGTACAGTCAGAACAGTGCTGCACTTAAAGAGTATATGCGCAACTACTTGCCTAACTTTGTAGATGTACACGTACCTACAGATGACGGAGGGGAAGAGATACTTGAAGGCACAATTGAGAAGGGCGTTTTAGATATTAACTTAAAGAACGCTATTCTGCATATTACGGCAAGTACTAAAGATAATTTAACAGAATTGATAACTTCTCAAGTTGCATCTGCTTTAGAAGAGCTGAGACAACTGGTATCAGACATAGATGGTTTAACATCTTTTACTAAAGAAGAATTAGACGCTTTATTGGATGACGGGATTATTCCTGATGGAGAGGAAGAAACCTTAAGAAATGCAGAGACACGTACTTTTACATCAATGAGTGTATTTAATATTAAAGGAGTAGCACACACTGTTACTCTTACAGAAAGTGAGGAATAAATATGGCAATGGTAATAAAACCGTACCAAACTTATAACAGTGCTGTAGAGATGTTAGAAAGCATAGGACTTACATCGGTTAAGCAAACTTGGGAAGGAACTGGCGGCAAAACCTTAAACTTTAAGTTTCCTGATGGAGTAGCAGTTTCCGATGCGCATTTAGACATAGGTGAGTACAGTAGTATAAAAGTAAAGCTAATGTATGACTTAAATGCGCATATGATAATTGCATACAATGCAGATACAATATATATCCAAGACGTATCTCTTAGCTCTGATATTGCTAACACAATAAGCATGTTAGTAATACCTTCTGAAACAGAAGGTATTAAGGCAGATGCAACAAATGGAACATGGGGAAACATTTTTAATGTATGTGCAAACGTAAATGCAGACGTAGATACAAACACTCCTACAACCTTGCTGCCTGCCTATATACATACCAAAAAGAATAATACATATGTCCCAATAACCCTGAAAAATTGTTATGTGTCTCTAAATACAGTCTACACACCTTGTCAAAAGTTTGTAGATGAGGCAGGAAATAAATGGGTAGCACTAGGGGGTCCTTTACTGTACAAAGTCCCTGCTACGGATTAGGAGGTGTTTTATGAAAAAGACATTAAATGCAGCAAACATTAAGTATCTTTGGAAACGCATTAAAGCACTAGTAGCACCTCTTGCTACAACATCACAATTGCAAGCAGTGTTATCAGGATTGCAAACACAATTAAACACTAAAGCTGATACAGAGTCAGGTGTCTGTACTTTGAAACTGTGTTCCAATGACGGTACTGAAATTGCTACGGCTTCAGGCGTTTATAAAAAGACAGGAGGCTTAGTATACCTACAGGCGAAATGTTTTGTTGACGAAAACGTAGTCCCCGATGTTCGTATTAGCTATATCACAGGATTTCCTTTTACAGTACTTGCCACAGGAAGTGTCACAAATGCTAGTGATTTGCATTATATGACAAATACAGCAAACCCCCCTAAAACATTAGCCGTTTCTTCGGACGGATATGTTGGCTGCACAATGCAGATGACTAAGGCTATATTTATATACGGAACATACATACCATAGGAGGTAACTTATGACTGAAATAAAAACAATAACAACCGTAACAGATTTAACAAGAGATAGTGTTAGTATCTTGAAACAAAACTTCATTGAACTTAATGGAAAGCAAACACAGGTAGGTGAAAACTTCCGCACGTCTTACGTGAACAGTATACGAGGACGCCAAAGTTTAGTTAATGAACAGTCTGCACAGGATGTAGCAGCTGTATTAGCTAAGTGGGGAGACGCACCTACAATCAAAGAAATGGAGGTAATGAATAATGAAGAATAGTATGATTCGCGCAGCACGTACTTTTGTACAGACAGCAGTTGGTACAATCCTTGCAGCGCTTATGACAGGTATGTACAGTTTAGATAACTGGCGTACTTGGATTGTTGCAGTATTGGCTTCAGGTGTTTCTGCAGGTATGGCTGCAGTTATGAACTATAAAAAGGAGGAAGACTAATGAGTAGAGATGTTAGACAGTTGCACCCTTGGTTGCAATACAAAATTGGACTTCTTAAAAAAGAATGTGCTAAAAAAGGTTTGAGATTAGGCATCGGAGAATGTTTCCGTACAGTTGCTGAACAGGATGCACTGTATGCTAAAGGACGTACAAAGCCGGGCAGGCGTGTTACAAATGCACGAGGTAAAGACTACAACAGTCAGCATCAGTTTGGTATTGCCGTTGATGTTTTTCAAAATATTAAGGGCAAAGAATACGATGCAGCCTTTTTAAGAAAAGTAGCAAAGATTGCTAAATCAAAGAAAGTTGGTTTGGCTTGGGGTGGTGATTGGAAAAGTTTTGTTGATACACCGCATTTTTATCTTGGCAAGTGGGGTAGCACTACAAGGCAGTTGAAGGCTAAGTATGGTCTTCCTGATAACTTTAAAAGAGAATGGCGCAAGAGAGTGGTAGGAACTAAAAAAGGTTTGAACATTTGGAACAAAGCCCATACCAAAGTGTTAATTAAAAAAGTACCTAACGGACGTGGTATAGACATAATGTATACGAAACTGTTCCCTTGGGGACGTATGGCTAAAGTCAAATACAAAAACACTGTGGGTTGGATGCGTAGCAAATACTTAAAATAACAGGAGGCACACACATGTTTGTACTAGACAATATTATTTTAGTAGGGTCTGTACTAACACTCTTTGGAACTTTACTAACTCTGTTAAGTAAAGTACATAAGTGGTTCCTGAGACAAGATACGCAGGATGTACAGATTAAACATATCAAGGAAGAGCAGAGAGTGCTATGTCAAGGCATCTCTGCGTGTCTTGATGGTTTGGAACAATTAGGTTGCAACCATAGTGTTCCTAAAGCAAAACAGGCTTTAGAGAATCATTTAAACAACGCTGCACATGAATAGGAGGACATATGGCTAAGAAAGCAAAAACAAAAACTAAATCTAAATCGTCAAAAACTGTGACGATTAAAAAAGGTTCAGTTAATATTAAAAAGCCTGCAGCTTTGAAAGCTACAAAGTCTAAGCCTACTACCACTCAGCGTACAGGTAATTATTACTCAGACGCTTTGGCAGAAATGACTAAGAACCCTATCAAAGAACAGCAGGAACGAGCACTCACAGATACATCATTACTTGGTGGTGAGAAATTAGCAGGCATGTACGGTATTACTTATGACCGTGATGCTATTGAAGATATTCTGAACAACGCTACGAATACAGCGTATGTTCAGGAGTTTAATGAACAAAAAGTAAACGAAGATAACTTCTACAATGAGTTAGCTTCTACAGCAGCTACACAGTACGACCAAGCAAGACAGGATAGAGGTGCTGCAATTATGTCAGGTGCCAGTGCAGGTGCACGTGCAGCAAACGAACTGTCTAATATGTTAGGCGTGTCCCAGAATAGTGCAGACGCACTTACGCAGTTGTCACAGCAACGTAAACAGATTCAGGATAGTAAAGCTACAGCTTTAGCACAGAATGCTGCTACAGCATTAGATAAAGCAAACTCAGCAGGGCAAGCACTAGGAACATTGGATATGACTCACCAGTCAAACATGGTTAATCAGTACACCGCTGATTCAGAGTATAACGCTCAGGTACAGCAGAACAACGCTAATATGTGGAGTACAGCCATTAGTGCTTTAATGGGAGCTAAGTCTACCAGAGATGCTTCTGCTTTAGCCGCTGACGCTACAAAAGAAGCTGCAGCCTTGCAGGGTACAGGAGACCAAAACGCTGCGTGGATGACAGCTTTAGGTAATGTAACTTCTGCTAAACTGACAAGTGACGCTACTAAAAATTCTGCAGCAAAGAGTGCGGCGGCGCAAGTTAAAGCAGCACGTATTGCAGCCAGAGGTAGCAAAGGCTACAGTTCAGGAGGTGGAGGATATAGTTACAATAAAGGAAAGTACAATTCAAATGGCAAAAGTAAAGCGAACGGAAAAGGTGCTAGTAAAAAAGGTGCAGCTAAAACTAGAGCAATTACTACCGTTGAGAAAAAAGAAGGTGCAGGAGGCTTCACAATGGAGCGTACCAAAACTACCTTGTATAATGAAAAAACTGGAAAAGTTGTTAAAGAAACTTATGGTGATTGGGCAAACACAAAAACCCCTTGGAAAGTTACACAAGGAGTACAAAAAGGTATTATTAAAAATAAGTTCTTAGTAGACAACAAGGGTAACGTACTAAAACGCTAAAGCCTTAAAATAAGATGTAGAAATAAAGTATAGTTATGTGTTATAATGGAAGTAGACCAATTGGTTTACTTCCATTATTATATAAGGAGTTGCGTTTATGAGTAAAAAGAAAAGCACTAATAAAGCAGAAATAATATCGGATAAGCGTACGTATTCTGAAATAGTAGCATCACTACCAGAAAATTATTCTAAACCGTACGAACCCCCATTTGCAAAAGATGCAAGACCATATATTTATGTATATGATAAAAATAAACCAGAAGGTACTACAGTATCTTTAACAAAAGATAAAGTACCTTATGTGTTGCAGACTACACAAGACGCTAACTTGGCAGGTAAACCTTTTATTTTATCTACGAAAGGTGAACGTGTGCTTACAGCTAACATTCCTACAATTACCTCTGATTATAATACTAAACTCTTTAACTTCGGAAAAAAGATGAATGATACGTATGCACGTATGCAGGCATCCAAAGATGAGGCAAAGCGTAAAGTGTTTGATACGGACAACGCTAAACAGGTAAACTCTTTAGGTGATATAATTGTAAAGGATGTAGCACCTACTGTAGGTAATTTTTTGAAAATGGCTTTAGGCAGTGCCACACCGTTAGGACGGTTTATTCCTGCTGTAAAAGAATGGACAGATGAAGGAACTAAAGGTGTTGTAGAACATGGTAAAGATACAGGCGTAGACACTTGGAACATGGTTAAAGAAGGAGTTATTGACCCTGTATCAGATGGTGACTTCCTTGCTGCATTTAGTAATACCTTAACTAACTTAGGTGAAACAATGGACGTTATCACAGGTACAGCAGATACAAAGCCTATATTACAGAGCAAAGTGTACGGAACTGACCCTTCTGCTGCAGACCCTGTTAAAACTTCACTAATAAAATCCTTAAAGGCTGCAAAAAACAATCCTGAAAATCCTAATGCGGGTGCTGAAGCCTTTGATAACTATTATGATACAATCTTTCCTAAAGGCAATCCTTATGAATGGGATGAAGAAAAAGGACGTCCTAGTTATGATTGGGACACAGGTAATATGGCTACAGATATGATAGCAGAAATTGTATCTGACCCTACAACATGGTTATCCTTTGGAGCATCTGGTGCAGTAAAAGGTGCAGCGAAAGGCGCAGCAGAAACTATTGCAGAAAAGACTACAAAGACTATAACAAAAACTTTAACTGACGCAGGCGTAGATGTTGCGGAAGAAGCAGTACAGGGTACTATGAAATCTGTACAGAAAAGTCTAGCAAAGACGTTACGTAACAGTGCTACCACTGTTGACCCTGAGAACATTGCGTCAAAATTAACAAATGCAATCTTAAAAACAGATAGTATTGATAGTGCTGTAAATAAAAAAGTGTTACAGGATGTATTAACAAAAGAAGGTGTTTCCACTGCTGAGGACTTAGCAAAAGCTGCTACCAACACAGTTGCTACACAGAAAGGTGCCTTACGTCAAACACTCTTAGACGGAATGTACACAGGTATCAAAAAAGATTTAACACAAGAGATTGTACAAGCACAACTTTCACATTTAGATAATTTGCGTGGAGGACAGAAGTTGTTGGATAATGTACAGAAAGAAGCAATGAATGTGGCTATGTTGCCATCATCTTTCATGCCTGTTGCATTATCCCATTGGATACGTATGCCATCAGGACAATCTCTTAGTGACATCATACAAGGTGTGGTAAGTTCTGCAGCAAGTGGGGTTGCAAGTAAAATGCACATTCCTCAAATGGCTACAGGTACAAAGTACATAGTTAATAAACTAGGTAATAAAATAAAAGACTTTATAACGAGTCCTCAAACGAAACAGGCTACAGAAGAAATTTGTTGTACAATTGACGATGTAGTTAATACCGTTATGCAAAAATGGGGATTAGATGATGTAGAAAATACCAGTAAAAATATGCAGGAAGTTATTAAGCACGAGAATATGCGTAAGGTAATTGAAGACTTGCGTACTACTTTGAATGCTAGTAAAACAGGTTCTATGGACACTTTAGCTACATTAGATGAAGCAGTAACAGCTTATACGAATGGAGATGTAGATTCATTAGAAAAGTTCTTAAACTCTTTAGGAGAGGAACCGTTTACAGATGCCAGTATTGCCACCAAGGTGCGAGAATTAAAAGACTATGCTAACCGTGCTCCGCTTTTAGAAGTAAAGGAACAGTTAGAAAAAATATTAGAATTTCAATCTACGCACACAATAGACAACGCTACTATTGACCCAGACAAAATTGCAAAGGCTTATGAACAGGCAGGTGTACCTAACACTTTATCTGATATGGACACTTTACGTTGGGCGTTAGATAATGAAGTCTTTGCAGATGTTGGGGGCTTTGAAGGCTACTTAGATTACTTAGAAGATTTATCTAAGAATCCTATTCTTAGTAACAATAAAAAGTTTAAAGAAGAATTAAACTATACTCAAAACGCTATGCGTAATAAAGACTGGACGCAAACGCACACGGAGTATGATTTAATGAGACATCAGACAAAACTAGTAGAAGCCATAAAAGAATCTTTGGATTCTATAGATGCAAAACTATTAGACCTTAACACTGTTTTCAGTAAAGACAAAGCAGACTACCTTGCACAGTATACTAAAACTTTGAAAGGTACAGCAGACAGTATCAATAAATCTTTACGTAAAGCTGAAAAGGATATAGAACATTTAACTGCAACTATGCCTAAGAATGAAGCTACTAAGTTATTTGATTCTGCTGAAGATGCTGTTAAATTAAACGATATGCCTTATGAAAGAGTGTATGGTGTTAAGATGTCTAAGCAGGCTAAGACACAGGCGTACATCAATGACCCTGTAGTGTCTGACCTTTTTGACCGTATCAATCAGGAAGGTACACTACGTGAAAGTATTAAGAGTACGCAAGCAGACGGAATATACAAAGCTAAGATGCTAACTACTGCGAACGCTTATGAAAACTTTAAGTACTGCGTTCAGACTTTACAGGATGCTGATTTACCAGAAAACTTAAAAGCAGGCGTCTTAGATGCAGTGATGGCTAAAGCAACTACAAACACAATTGGTAATGCAGAGCAGTTTACAAAAGAATTGTTGACCCATACAAGGCGTTACGTAGACAGCACTGCACATACACATAATTTACATTTTGAGAAACAGTTCAATACACCTGACACGTATAGCAATGTAACTAAAATGTTAGATGCTGTGCAGGATGAACACAATTCCTTAAATAAAATCTACACAGAACTAACAGATGGGGATGATGTAAATGTTCTGTTTAGTTTAGCACGTACACAAGACGGTGTAAGTGAAATTACTTTCCACGTGAACGAGAGTGACTTAGCAGGTACGCACACTTTTCGTTTGAAAGATGCACAGGATAATGTAAGTAAATCATTCGTTAAAGAACAGTATGACATGGATATGGATGATTATTACAAAAGTACAAGTAAACGTGCTGACGTTGAAACGAATAAAGGTTTACAAGTTTATGATAATATAGAATTATTTGCTGCTAATGTAGCAGATTTTATAAAAGAAATACAGCAGTATGGCAAAGCCAACGGTGCACAGCGTAACGTGCGTTTGATTGGTGCAAACAGTGCTGCTGAAAACTTAGGACAATCAGAAGCCTTGTCAAAACTATTCTCTTCTAACCGTGCAAAAATTTGGTTAAGAGAAGAAGCAACTTACGCTCCTGATGCGTACAGTTTAACGACACGTGATTTATTACAGCATTTGAATTATAAAGAAGGTGCCGTAATAATTGATGATGCAACGTACCGTGTTGTAGCAAATATGGTAGAGGAACTGCAGAATCGTTTACGTAATGCCACATTTGAAGTGGCTGTAAAGGAGATAGACACAGACAAATTGATTCGCAAAGACGCTATGAATAAGTATCAGGGATTAGCTAACACACAGATTGCTCCTGTATTCGATGATGAGTTGTATGAAGCTCTTGAAAAGTTTTGTAAAACTTTTGAAACTGAAGCAACTAATTCTTTACGCAATCCGGGAGGCATCAGTAACTACTATACCTTACGTTCCGCTACTAATCGACTGTATGATTTAGAAGCTACTACGCATTCTTTTGAAGGTATGCTTAGTAACCTTGCACTAACAGAAGTGGCTACTAAAACAAACGTAATGAAAATTATACAGGATGCCAGTACAAAATTGCCTTACGGTACACTTAATGTTGTGAAACGATTTGACAAATCAGTGTTCTCAAAATTAGATACAGGCATTGCACGTACACCTAGTGATTGGATATACAGTTATAAAGTTATGCGTGATACAGATAAAACTTACCGCAAATGTACAAACATTCCTTTATTGAATGAAATTGCTAGAGATATTGACCGTGAAGGTATGTGGGAAACTTTAACAAACCGTTTAGAGGTTCTTACTGCTGAGCGTCAAGTACTTACCGATGGGGCTATGACAACTGCATTAACTGCTAAAGGTGAAGTAGCAGGGCGTATCAATGCAAGACTTCCTCAGAATCATGCACAATTATCAGATGCAGAAGATTTGATTATGCTGCACGATACTCTGACAGACGTACTGTATAACATGCCTTTTGATGCAATACCTAAAGACACTAAAGGTATCTTCAAAACATACTTAAAGATAATTGAAGAAATAGGTTATTCAGAGGCATTTAGTAAAGCAATCAACTTCAATCCCTACTTAGATGTTTTGACGGATAGTTATTACTACAAACTAGATTCTAATGTAGGAAGATTAGTTGACACTGTGGATGCTATCGACAAAGGTATAGCTAAGTGTGAAACTTTAGAAGAACAAGTCTTGTATAAAGAACTTGTTGCTGAAGTACATGGCTTTCACACTTCGGAAATGCAGATACAGGTGCAGGCGTTACGTAACTTCAAAGACTTTTATCAGGGAATGCAGAAAGAGCTAGACAAACTGAGACAGAAATACTTTGATAGAGTAAACGGTGTAAACTCTACGTACGGTGCACGTGTTAGGTATGACGCCTTGAAGGAATTTTCAATGAATGTAAATTTAATACAAAAGGTTAAGGATAAACTGTGCGAAGATATGATTATAGAAAAAATCAATGTCTTAAAGAAATTTACAGCAGATAAATACAAGCAGTATCTTTATAAATATTGCAAGGGACGACAGATTATTTATAAGGATTCGGAAATCTTATTACATAATGATTTCCCTAAGAAATTGAAAACTATGATTGAAAACGGACAGATGGAAGGTGTGCACTGTATTGAAAAAAATAACAAACTACTGATATGGTTAGACGCATCTTTAGCAGAATCTGATGAGTTTATAGAAGCTGCTAATAAGTTAGAGTTGCCATCTCTTAGACCTGACAAACAGGCAAGTGAACAACCTACTATTAAATTTCTCAATTCTATGGATGCTGTAACAGGTAACTCCTATCGTTATTCAAACCACACTGCTTTTGATGAGTTCCACTATCAGGAAGTAACAGACTTCTTTGAAAAAGCAGGTGCTAAGAATATGATAGACATATCGCACTTTAGACAGCGTAATGATTTTATTGGGAGCTTTAATCATACAATTATCGGAGATTATGGAGATGGTGTAGGGGAAGTGTTTAGTAAAACATCTCGTAACCCTATCAGTAACTTTGCTTCAGGGTTTAACAGTGCGTATAGTTTCATGGCAACAAAAGAAAACTATGCTACGCTGTTATTTAATAGACAGAATAGTATCCGTACACTTGTAGGTAAGACACCTTTAGATGAAGCTACAAAGGCAATTCATAGGCACAATCTGATTCCTTGTAAACTTAAAAACGGTAAAGTTGTACGTATCAATCTTAGAGGTAAAGGACATCTGGCTTCACTTATGAAAGATGATGATGTGTGTTTATTGAATTACCTGTCCTACACTTCCGCTGTAGAACATTTGAATAACAATAACTTCAGCAGTAGAGTGTACAAATTCTTAAACCGCCACTGGTTAGCACCAATTAAGATTGGTCAGTTATCTAGTGTAGGTTGGTTTATACGTAATATGTCAGACTCTTCCACCAAGGGTGCTTTTCAGAGTGGACAGTTCTTTGATTTTTATAAGACGTTTAATACAACACGGCAGATTATAGATAAATTCGACCGTACGTATGGAATGATATACAAAGAATATGCAGGTAAGGTATCTAAGCGAAATATTGCTGAGTTCTTTTTAACGCATTCAGAGAAAGAAGGAATCTTAAATGAGTCTTTGTTTAAAAGACTTTCAGACTTCTTTGATTCTTCTAGTGCTTCTCCGACTGCACGTCAGTTAGATTTGCAAGAAGATATAATGTCTCTAATTAAAAAGCGTACAAAGGATTTAGATATTGCAGACAAAGATAAATACTTAAAAGAGTTTTATAGTTTTTATAAAAAGAACTTAGACCTTGAAGATAAAGTTTTTGTACGTAAGTTCTTAGAAGAAAACCCTGATGCTCCTGAAGAAATTGCTCGTTTAATATACACAATTCCTCAGCAGTCTAAGGAGTTATTGATTACTAAGATACCTACTGTACGTGGTATTATGAATATCAATAACAAAATAGAAACATACATGCGTGCACATGTTTACTTATATCAGACGGTTTATTGTTCCAACATGTCTGATGCAGCTTACCATTTAGTAGACTTGTCACAGTTTAATACAACACGAAACAGTAAAGTAAGAAAACTGTTTGACCAAGTATTCCCGTACAGTTCTTTTGCAATTGATAACTTGTTGTATTATATTGATTTACTGGGAGATGACCCTTTCTTTCAAAAGCTAGTGTATCAGGCGTTGCCTGTACCATTTGAGAATACTGACGCAGAAGCTATTATGGAAAATGGTTCTTTGCAATATGCTATGCTTAATGGTAATATTATGCTTAACGATGGGTTGTATTTGAAAACTAATTACAGTTTATTCAGTGCTATGCAGTTAATGATAGACCCTATGGGAAGTATGTCAAATATGTTACACACTTCCGTAGATTCAACCAAAACTTTATTCTCAGTAATTCAGAGTTGTTGGGAAGAAGGTAAGACACCTTGGGAATACTTCGATGCTGTTAAAGACTTACAGCAAGAGTATTACGATAACGGTGGATGGCTTGATGATGACGCTAAGCGTGCTAAGATTTATTCACAAGTGGATGAACCCGAAGCACTGCAGGCATTGCTTAATTTAATTCCTATGTTGGGCGTGACGTGGCAGCGTTGGACTTCACCTACAGGTAAATCTGAATTAGGGGATAGTATTTTGCAGTACCTGTTCCCCGGACTGTTCAGTGAGGCACAATCTTATGCTGACAAGCAAGGATGGTTAAAAGACCCATTGACCGCAGCCTTAGCAAGCACTCCTGTCATCAGTAATATGTTTGGTGCAGTGAAACCTACTAATAAACCTATTGGTTACGATTGGTATAATCAAAGTATGGAATACAGACGCACACATCAATATGTTGCAGGCGTTAGTTATATCCCTAGTTTTTTGTACAAAGACCCTACAAAATATGTAGATACCTATGGGCATTTATTAAAGGCAGGATATTCTGAAAAGACTGCGTGGGATATGATGCGAAAAGGATGGAAATGGGATGCAGACGCTTCTACCTTTTATAATACCATAGCTAGTTGGGATTACTACATTATCAGAAACGGCTACCGTTACGGTATCTCAGAAGACTTAGTAAACGTCTATAAGCAAGGAGGCTTTACAGTTTATAAGAATGAAGAAAAGATTCCTTATTGGTTAGCCTCTAAAAAAGGTAATGCGTATTATCAAAGGACTTACAAATACTTTGAAGCGCAAGGCTACAAACCTGCAGAAATTATAGGGAAGATGGCAGAGGGTTGGTACATTGCTGTAACGGGTGACTTGATAAACCGTGCAGACTTAAATGAACGAGATGAACAAGCGTATAAACAGTTGAAACTTTGGCAGGAAGGTAAAGCACCATTCCCTGCTGACTATGTAACAAAGGAAGAACGTATCAATCCACAAGGGGATGGAGATACATTTGCTGAAGCATGGTATAAACGTAATGGTTTCCGTTATATGGAAAACATGTGGTTAGACCCTGACACGGGCGAAACTTATTTCAAAGAAACAAAAGAATCGAAAGAGTATTTTGCCAGATTATATGACCGTACATATAATCATGCAGGACATTATAATAGTGGGTACCATAGACGTTACACGCCACGTGCGCCTTATATACGGCGTCCAAGACAGTTCTATGTACCACATTATCCTAATAGCCAGTTATACTCTAACCCACAGTCACCGAGAGTGTACTATAAAAAGTTCAACATCAATAAGTATTCGGCTAAGAAGTATAAGAATGGTACAGTTACAACGCCTGTAGCTAAAAGTTACAAAGTAACATTCCTACGGAATATACGTACGCAGACTTATCCGAATAGATTGCAACGTAAAAACATAGTAACTTCATTAAAATTAAAAAGAGCCAAACCTAACTATGCTTTGACTCGTTTGAAAATAAATCGTTATCGTCATAGTGCTAGACAGTATCGGTTTAATCAATTAAGATTTTGGAGTAGGTATTAACCTACTCCTTTCTTAATCTTTTTCCATACATGCTCAGCACGTGTGATTAACGCATGTTGCGTGATAATATCTTTAGGAATTACAAAGGTATTGTATTCCCAACCCTTATCCCATACTGAACTTAAATAAGCAAAAGGCGCATCTAATGCTAACAATTGCTGCTGCACCTGTGTGTAATAGTAAGGTGGAATACCACAGTCAGCGGCACATAGTTTAATATGCTCTGCAATATCGGTATGATACTGCACTTCAATTGTACGCATACGCATAATACCATCTTGTAAACTTTGTACACGTAAAGGACGTGTCCAATACTTAGAGGCATAGCGTGATACAAACTTAGCTTCTACAGGAATGAGTTGGTCGTTTAATAAAAACACACCATCGAAGTTTACAGTCAAACAAGGTACGTCCTTATAACGATACATTGGTTTTGGCTTGTGCACTTCTACTCCAAACTGTTTTGCAAATTGATTTAAGATAACAGGTTCTAAGTCATGTCCCTTACGTACATTTTCTAACTCACCTATTTCTAATTCTTTTTCAGTTAAAACTACGCTGCGCTTCTGCGCTATTAGTTCATCCAAAGATGTGTATAAATTAACACCTAGTATGATAGAAGAATCACTTGCGCCTAATCCTGCACGCCTCAACATAGCAAAAGCATGTTGGTCTGTTTCAGATAATAAGGCTGCATCATCTACGACTACTTCTAGTTGCTTTGCCTGATTTGCGATGTGTTGTTCGATATTCATTGTTTGCCTCCTTATTTAATTCAAAAGCTATACAGTGCATAGCGTGTCGAATAGAATCTTTTATATGCGGACTGTAACCGTTTACTATATCTTCTTCAGATAAGATACCTTTATGTACAAGTATTTCATCTGTCCATCTAGGCTTAGCCCTTGCTGCAGGTCTGCTAAATACAGGAATGTTATTTTGCCAACAATATAAACGTATCACTCCGATAAGTTGTGATGTTTCAAAATGACTATTGATTTGCGCTGCTGCCTTTTGTGCGTAAAGAATATATTCTTCAAAGCTCACTACCAGATTAGGATGCTGTTTGTGTATACGTTCAATATATCTTAAATGTTCATACCAGTACTGTTCTGCACTAAAGAAATCTTTAGCTCGGATTTCCCATGCTCTATCTAACCGATAGTACTTAGCCTTGCTTAACAGGCACATGCCTGTGGTGCCCTTCCCTTCATTGAAAGCACCACTAGGGTCAATGCCTAAAACATATTTACGTTTCATGTTTCTTTCGCCTCCTTGCTTCGGCTTTCTGTGTAGCCCAAGCTGCTCTAAGGCTCACTGTATCCTCTATTGCAATCTCTTCTGTATAAAACATTTTTCCACATTCCTTACACTTACGCCTACGAAATCTGGTTCCTGCATAAGATATGGTATCTGCGACTTGCGTTGCACCTTCACATATTGGACAATCCATATTACACCTCCACTTTCTCAGCCCAGTTTGTACGTGTGATTTCCATGTCAGCTACTATTGGAATTAAAGTATCTTCCCAATCTTCCATGATTGCTTTAATATCGTAGAAGATTGAAATGTCATCATCCTTGTGCCATTCAAAAGAAAGTTCATCGTGTATCTGCATCTGTAATGTGCTTTTACAATGATGTTCTTTCAGATAGTTGTACACTTTAACTATCTTTGATTTTAAGAAATAGGCACCTGTACCTTGTATCAACATGTTAATCAGGTTGTGTCCTGATACATTGTAATACTTTACTCCAAATAAATTTTGCGCATAAGGCTGTTGTTGTGCTAAACGATAACAATAGTCATGGTACTCTTTAACGCCCGGAAAGGCTTTATAATAAGCACCGTCTATTTTATCTATTTGTTCTTCGTCAAACTCTGGAAACATTTCTGCTATCTTACCACGCTGTGCTCCATAGTTCTTTGCAAAGTTTACGCGCTTACCTACATAACGTAATCTATGGAAGTCAGGATGATTCTCGTCAATTCCAAAGGCTACCTTAGTTGTAGCACCATGCACATCTAAGGCTTTCCATTCTGTGCCATCTTCCTTATGATACCACGTCCAATCATAAGCGTGTTTAATGTGCTGTAAATTGTGACAATCAAAAGGCACACGCTTGTTATCTTGTACAGTTTCACATTCATAAGGCATGTAGGCTCTGCATAAGTTCAAGTCAGGATGCCCTACAAGAATTGTATACATTGCCTGTAGGCGTAGCTCAATCTGTGAATAGTCTAAGTATACGATACCTTGATAGCCTTTCGCTGTATCAACTTTAATCATACGTCTTGGATGGAACAGTTCTCTCCCATCAACACTAACAATAGCATCTTTTGGGAATTGTTGAAAATCTGAAGTTACTCGTCCTGATACAGTTCCATTCAGATTTATCTGTGTATAGATTCTATCTGTATGAAATCTATGCAAGGTTGTTAAGAAACGTATGATATAAGTACTATACCATTTCTCCAAAGTCCTTAGCTCTTGTACAGTTTCAATAAATTCTACGAGCTGTGGATTTTCATTATTACGTTTCAGGTCTGAACAAAGCCTAGATAATTCATCATTACCTGTAGCCTCTACGGTTACACCATACATTTCTTGGATAACTGATTTTATTTTGGCATGTTGCCCTACGGTTAGTTCACATCCTGCTAAAGCATGTAGGTCTTCTCTACGTTGAATAATATATTCTTTCATAGCTTTTTGCGCTTGTTCCAAGTAAGGCACATCCACGCACAATCCTACACGTTCCATGCTTAATATAGGATAGATGTTGGCTTCTTCATAAGCTACACCTTGTTCATTGCCTCGTAAGTGTACAGCAGTCTTTAAACGTGCGTAGCTTTCCAATAACCAAACTATATCGTAATGCCCGTACTTCTTTACCAGTTCTCTGTTTAACGTGTCATAACGTATCATATCTTTATCAACACGATTAGTTACAATACTACGCAGATACAATGGCAAGTCTAACATAAGCCAATCGTTGTAGGCTTGCTGTTTATCTGCAGGTAAGTCTTCTACAGAATGAATCTTATCCTTGAAGAAAGTATCAATCTTTTTCTGTGTCCAACCTAACCGTTTACGTAAGCGTCCGTTTAAGGTTTTTGCAATTGTTTCTTTTTCCTCATCCAATTCTTTTTCAAAATCTTTTGCAGACCTATCTACGTAACGCTTTGCATAATCTTTTAATTTTAATGGTGCACCTCCATGTTTTGTAGCTATAGCATCTGTACCTAAACGAATATAAATCATTAGGTCTGAAATGTTTTTGCCTTTGTAGGGTACACCAATATTTATCAGTTGGTGCAAATCAAACTTAGTATTGTGTGCAAGATGTTTAGGTGTCATCTCTGCTAGTGTATGCCATAACTGTATCACTTTTTTACCTAGAGTATGATACTGTTCTAAGTCGATTACATACGTATACCCTTCATAAACAGGGTCTTCTGTTATCCAACCAAACTGATATAAAAAAGGTCTGTCATATATAATATGCAAACCAGTTGTTTCTGTATCGAAACCAGAAGCCTCATGCGTAGTAGATAAAAATTTACTACGCATGAGCTCAGCTTCTTCCCAAGTTGTTATTTCATAATGATGCCAATTGTACTTAAACATTTGTCTCACCTAACCTTGGAACTGTAACGTCACGTGGTACACGTGCCATACCTAAACGGAAACGCTCCGTTGGTAACACATCATTACCTACTAACTTCACAAAGCTACCACGTATTAACTGATTCATCAATAAGTTGTAGTCTTTTGTTTCAAGTCCTGCTGCAGCCATCAATGTATTCCTTGAAGGTCTTGCTTCTTGTTCCAACATCAACAACAATGCAGGTGCTTTGATATATAAGTTTGTAAGTAACTGTACTCCGTCTTCGTCTATTACAGAATACTTTCGTTCACTTTCTACATATTCTCGTAAACGAAATACAGGATTGTCATACAACTTAATAAAGAATTGTGTAGCCCATTCAACATGTTCTTTTGTTACAATGATATTGTTGTATGTTTCATCTGTGGAAACTGTATAAGCTGCGACTGCAATTGCTAAACGTGCAACCTTTTTCCATGCTTCTGTTCCAAAGATTTTAATATGGCAGTCATAATTCTTATTAAGTATATTAGCTGCTTCAATAATATATTTGCACACTTCATCAGACATAACTACTTGTTCTGCTGTTCTGCTCCATACCCAACGTATACGAGTTTGGTATACTTCATCAGAATAAGGTTCCTCAGGTTTCCATAAAGGGTTAATCTCTTTTGCACCTTTATCACCAAGAATTGCCATGACGTCATAACGAGCAATATCTTCTGCCGTACTGACAAGTTCTGTGACAATGCTAATTCCATTCGGATAAGAGGCAATACTCTTTATCTCGCCTGATGTGGTCTTAACATTACTAAGAGAAATCATACGTACCAGTGCAGGTAACGCTAATGTCCCTGACACACGAGTAATACGTACTTCATTACTACTACGTATGTCTGTTAGTTCTCGTACAATATTGGTATTACATTTACCAAACTCCTCAAATATAATTAACCCTTTATGATTTTGAGGAATCAATCCTGCTTTTGTTTGGAATGCTCCACCATTTGTTTTGTTACTACCACCTATCAATCCGGGTACAGTTGCAGAGTTACCTGCTAAAGATGTGAAAGCTCCTAGCTGATATGTTTTACGTAAAGCCTCAGCTGTAGATGATTTACCTACACGGCTCTCACCAACAATCAGCGTGTCCAGATAACCTCGTACATTTTTAAATGTACCAAAATTAAAGTTTAAAACTGTATGATAGGCTAAGTCCATTGTAGTAATGAGGGTATCATTACCGTCATAACCTAACAGTCCTTTTACTTTCTGAACCAGTGTGTTAATCTTTTCATCTGTAGTTCCGGGAATGTTTTGTATGATAGCCAAGTTATCTTTTACCTTATCGGTAATAATAAAATTACTTACGCTATCGTTTGCAGTTACTACATCGGTAATCAACATGATAAGCTGCTGCCCTTTATAGGGATGCGGTACAAGTTTGTATGTTACCATGTATTTCTTACCTGACTCTAAACGGTGTCCAATACTGTAGCAGGTGTACTCCATTGGGGTAGTGTCCATATTGGATGACTCCATCATCTCTGTAACATAAGCCTTATACACAATGGCTTTTTCTGCATACTTGATACTGACATACTTTTCTGTTTTAGGAATGTGCAACAATTCTTTTGCATTGTCACGTATATCCTTTGACTTAAAGTTGTTGTCAATCAAATGCAGAATGTCTGCTAAATGATTATCATTTAATTCCCAATCTCGTACTTCTCCTGTTACCATTGTTTCTTTCGCATCACCTGTAGCTTTCAGTTTTTCACCAGTGATAACACACGGTAAAGCAAACTGCACTTCTGAGACAGCTGCTACCTGAATATTGCTACGCACCAACCTATTCAGATTGTTAGGCTGTGTTGCTTCTTGTAAAGTCACTAATGGTATTGGGCTATTTTTAATGCTATCCTCTTCTGTAAAATAAGGCGTAGCATTCATATAAGCAATTAAATCTTCTCTTGTTTTATTATACTTGTTAAAGAAATCTGTCATGTCTTCCTTATCTTCTTTACAAGTTTCGTGAAAAGCTGTACAGTTTTTCACAGTGTGACAATAAGGTAACAGATAGGTAGCAAGTTTAATAGCCCCTAATTTTCCTGCTTCATCATTGTCGTATAAGATTACTACATCTTTATCCTTAAACCACATTGGGGATAAAGGCAAAGACATTTCACCGCCTGTTAAACAGATAGCATTAAAGCCATGACTACGTGTTACTGCCATATCTTTTTCACCTGCACAGATAAGCGTAATCTTATTATTATCTTTCCATACATCGTATGGAATGATTAAACCTGAAGGAGCACCTGCACGCGAACGCATCTTAGGTTTACCATCAGGGATGTACGTGCGGATGTCTACCAGTTTACCATACAGAAATACAGGAAAACAGATAGAGTTTTCTGTGTTAGATAACAAAGATAACTCTTCTCGCACAGTGTCTGTAATATTGAACCGCTGACACATACCTATTAAGTTATCATTTATTTCACGGCAGCGTTGCCACTCTTCATAAGTTTCATAGTTATTAAACACTTTTGAAATTCGAGTAGCATTTGCAAATGTACATTGTAGTACAGCCTTAATAAACGATACCTCGCTGTGTCCTTCATTACACACTTTGCAATGAAATAATCTGTCCTTTGTATTTACGTGTGCTGAGGGATTTGTTTCGTAATACTCTAAGCCTGTATTAGTATGGTGAGGAAAGGGACAACACACGGCGTGTTCGTCCCCTGAATCCTCAATATTGAAATAGTGCTCAAAGAATCCCATTAGTATTCTGCAGCATTAGAAGGTGTTGGTTCATTAAATGGTACACCCTCATCATTACCCTCAGGCACCTGCATGAAATCATCATTAGCGGATACTTCCTGCTGCTCTGCAAAGAATACAGGTTTCAGTTCTTCCAATTCATCCATACGGTAGTATGCCTCGTGTGTAAAGAGGTCGACCACTGCTTTTACATAACGCTTATCAGAGTCATCAATCTTTACATCTACTAAGATTTCTTTGTTCCTTACAATCTTAGCAAGGTCTGAAAGTTCAATGCTGCCCTGCAGTGGAAGTCCACATGCTCTGCAGAAACGAGCAATCTTGTAGCCTACTACAGAACTATCAGATTCTGCAATGATGTCGAACATAACACCTTTGCTTTTACCCTGCATATCTGTAAGTTTGTACTTCATGTTTAAGTACGGTGGTTTTGTTGCGTCATTTTTATTGTGACGCATCTCAGCGTCTTCGATTGTAGCCTTGTACAATCCCGGTTCTGGAAGTGAGAATGGATTCTCCTGTGGAAGTTTGTCAAAGTTAATAGCCATAATATTGCCTCCTTTAAGATATGAGCATGGAGTATAAAATTCTAACATCATTCAACTCCATGTCTTTTAATGCTACGTCTTTCTTTCCTATCTGTTCTTTTAAGCTAGGGAAGATGGTGCGTGATGAAGCGTTCTCATCTAACAATTTAGTAATACTGTCGATGTACTCTACACGCTGCTGTTCTTTTAAAATCTCTGGGTCAGCACCTTCAGCAAGATACTGTTTCAACTGCAACATCAAAGATTCAGTAAATTCGTATACTTCACCTTTTTGAAAGATTGCATAACGTGTTTTAATTACTTTAGCTTTAGGTGGTGTGCCGTTTATACTGCCCGGTTCCTGCATAGATAGTACAAGGTCAGGCTCGTATTTTAAATCAGGCATTTGAATCTCCTGTTCACCTAGTGATTTCAATTCTTTTTTGCCCTCTGCACCTGATACAAATTCGTGCTTTTCTTTTACACGTACAGTACTGATTACATGTACATCTGAATCTCTAATCGTATTAAAGACTGCATTCTTTTCAGAGTAGATATGAGGTAAGCCCCATACTCTGTAGTTGTCCATGTAACGGTCTTCTGCTTTAGCCTTGCTAACCAAGTCAAGAATACCACCTCGTCCTGTCCACATGTGCGAGATGCTATCCTGTATCACAACCTGTGCACCTGCTTCTTTTGCAGATTGTTTACATGCTTCATAATTTGATGGAGCATAACCGTGCATAGGAAGTAAATCCAGTTTCTTAAAAGCATTGACTGGTTCTCCAATGTGCAACTGAATACCTTGGAACAAGTCTAATGATTTGTTTTCAGTATCAATACTGTACACTTTATCCCATGCTTTATCTGCTAAGATATAGGCAAGTGCTAAAGCTAAGCCTGATTTACCTGAACCAGATAAACCTTCAATGACAATACTTGCTTTAGATTGCTGACGTGTTGCATCACGCCACTTTGGTATATTAGCTGTTGCCATGTGTGTCCCTCCTTTTGATATAATTTTTATAATCATTAACGATGTCATTGAACTCAATGTTACGTGCTACGGTATCATATAACGCAGCGTCATAGGTTCCTTTCATCATTAAATGGATTATCTCTTTAGGCTTTACATGCGTGGGGTCTGTCGCAACAATACGGTCACGCGCTTGTTGATAATCGGCAGCAGGTGGAAAAGTGTCTGCAAAAATTGCAGCGTCAGCATTATCCAGTGTTAAGCCTTCTTTACCTGCTTGTGTCTGAATACATAAAACCTGTGTCTTATTTGTTTGAAAATTATCTACAGCCTGCATACGTGCTTTTAAAGTAATGTCACCTGTAATACGTTCTACTTTATATTGTTCTTGTAAAACTTCTTGCAAGTGGCATAAGTATAAACGACTGTTACTGAAAATAATAATTTGATTTTCAGGATAATCTTTCAAATATTTTTTTATCCATTCTGTCTTAGGACTTTTCCCTTTTAGATTTAGAATACCGGGGTCTGTACAGATTTGACGAATACGTATGATACGGTCAAGTACACCTTGGGTCTCAACGTGTTCTGTCTCAAAAACAGATTCCAATTCTGTAATATACTTCTCCTGATACTTCGTAAGGGGTAGTTCTATTATAACAGGGTCATTATTGTTTGGCAACCATGTCATCACATCTTTTCGCTTACGATTACATGCTACCATATTTAATTCATTCTGCAGCACTTTTTCCATACCTGTACGAAAAGCTACAGGTATTGTAACACTACGTGCTGCTGTGTATACTTGCTTTGTTGTAAAGTAAGTGTTAATGAATTTCCAATAAGACCTGTAATAATGTGGGTCAATAAAATGTAAGATAGCCCACACATCCCAAGGATGGTTATGTGCAGGTGTTCCTGTCAAATATAAACGATATTGTATCTTACGACTGAGTGCGTCAATTGCTGCAAAGTTACTGCTGTTCCGATTCTTGCAGCGATGTGCTTCATCAACAATCAATCCAGTTATGTTTTCTTTCAATAAGTCCTTAACTAAAGATTCCTGACGTTTTGTTTCACGTAAGTTTTCATAGTTAATTAAGTACACCGCTGCACCATGTACTGGATTTTCTCGAAACTTCTTTGCGCTTTCTATAATACACACATCTGTAGTGTCTAACCATTTGGTACATTCATGTGCCCAGTTGTACAATAAGGTTGCAGGGCATACGATAAGTAGATGTTCAATATCTCTTGCTCGCATTACTGTTAATGATGTGGGAGTTTTACCTGTACGTTGTTCATTAAACAATCCCATAGCATCTTTGCGTAAAAGATACTGTACATCTTCAAGTTGATAGTCACGTAGTTCTGGCATGATTAAACTCCTTCCTTAAATATCATCAAAGATAATAGGCACAAGCCCTTGAAAGAATTGAAGTAAAGTCTGCATGAGTTCTCGCATCTTAGGATGAGCTGCCTTATCTGTACGCAATCGCAAGATGTGTCGCCACTCTCTCAAGTTATAAGTTGCTATCAATTCTGTCTTTGTGCACAATGGCAAGACATCCCGTGCTATTTCAGGAGTAGCCCCGTTTGCTAGTAGCGCTTGATACGTAGCCTCTGCATACGCACAGGCTTGCATGATTAACTGTAACTGCCCGTCTGATACATTCTTAGGATAGATAAATTCTATCTTATCCTTGTAGTTACAGTACCGTGTAGATTCCTGTGAGTACGCTGCAATGCGATGGCGTACTAATTCGTTAGCAATTGCACGGTCTGTCACAAAGCGTACTGTAATTGAGATATGTTCCAGAACACTTTCGTGTCCTCTTGTAATAATGTTACGTACAAACGGAGCAGCTGAAGAACTCGTGATACGATGTTCTGATTTATAGCACACTCGTCCGATACGTTCAATGTCTTGTAGTAAGTCCATTGGGTCTTTGTACTTGTAGTTTACAAGCTGAATATCCTGTTCCATAATGTCTCCTTTCTATGCAAATAAATCTGAAGTGTTAATACGCACATTAGGTGCTTGTTCTTCTCTGGCATTTAAAGGTACGTAACTGTACACAATTAGCTCGCCTTCTTTTTTATCTTCAGGTGTTGTGACTTTATTTAAAGCATTTAACATCTGAGCGGCACCTACAGATTTATCATTATTAGTTACATTTTTAATTAACTTACGCATTTGTGCTTCTTTAAATAACTGTGTTTCTGATTGCATCCAATCAGCCACACGTTTATCCATTAAAAATTCTTTCCACAACTGTGCAGTTCCGTATCTTGTTGTTTCCGCTAATTCATAGTGTGACATAAAGATACGTTCTTCTGCAGGTAGTTTCATAAATTCATCCTGACAACCTGCAAGGTCAGGTCTACTCCAAGTGAAGTTCATAACTAATACCTCCTTTTAGTCGGTAATAAATCTGATACATAGTCTAAAAATCTACGCACTTCTGCATAAGTTACTTCATCAAACTGTGGCGTAGGAAGTCCGTAAACTTCTTTAGCAGTGCGTAAGGCTTTATAGTATGTAGTCATAGAGATATGCATGTAACTGCATATCTCTTTTACAGTCATCACTTTACTTAGTAAAGCAATATAAACAACACGCCTAGGTTTATACACTTGCGCTCCTGTAAGTATCTCTGTGACGGCTGAGTTCAGTAATAACTTATTACAACCTGAGATGCTATACAATCCTTCTAATAACTGTTGGGCTAGTATAGGATTACTGGCATTGTACAATTTGCTGATGAACACATAAAAATTATATTCATCTAATAACTTACGCTCTGTTTCTGTAAGTTGTTCTTTTTTTATTTTCATGTTAGCACCTCCACGTATTTATTATAAAGGTGTAAATTTTTATTGTCAACACAATCTCTTTTATATTATCAAAGAGCGCTACCTGCCGTCTTCAGGGTCACCCTGAAGACTGCAGGATGAGCTTCTTGCGTCTTATCTACATTTTCAAACATCCTACTTAATAGAATGTACACAGACTTGTTAAATATTTGCATACTAACTTTTGTGTGATTTCTTCAAATTGTGTTGTTGTATAAAACAATACTTTTATATCCGCGAAGCTGCCTCCGGATGTCTCCTTGTCTGGTCTACAGCTTAGATGCTGTAGCATCTAAGCTGTAGTCCAGACAGGGTTCATCGGGAGGCAGCTTAGAAACCTACTCCTACTTGTTTGTTCTTCCTACATAATAGAAAGCAATTCACTTTCTTTTTTGTTAAGTGAATATTATTGCTATTGTTTTATTTTGTTACATAACCTTTTGCATTAAGTTTTCTTTCTAATGCTGTGAAGTACTCTGGTTCAATAAATTTATAATACTGAAAGAGTCCTATCAATGATACTAGTTGTTTGTCAAATTCTTGCTTATCTAATTCTTCTTTATACAAATTATGGTAAGCACATTGAATCTGATGTTTCTGTTTATGACCGACTGTAATATTCCCATCCTTATTATACATTAAACCTAAGTTCCAGTTTCTACCGCAACATGAACCGAACCGTGTTTTACTCATCTTTAAGTGTAGGGTTTCTGGTAACAAGTTTTGTGCGGTTTCTACTACTGTTTGGAAATTAAACTTTTCTCTTCCGCTGATTAACAAATCATCTGCATATCTTGTGTAAGTTAATCCATTATGCCTACACCAGATATTAAATTTGTAATCAAAATCTTGTAGGACAATGTTACTTAATACAGGTGAAGTAGGACTTCCTTGTGGTAAGGCTCCGTTATAAAAGCAAGCATCTGGTAATACTGGTGCCATGTGTGTTGTATTTAACAGTTGCCCTAATGCTTTTTGTACTACATCTTTTGTACAACTTGGAAAGAAATCTTGGATGTCTAATTTCAAAAAGTATTTACTTTTATTTCTTTGGTGTACTTGTAAAGCTGTTAAACAGTTTCTTCGTTTTGTGTAACTATGCACACTATCATGTGGCAAATACTTACAATCTTTAATGATGTGTTCAGCGATTGCAGTTTGTATTGTTTTCAAGTCTTCATTGGGAGCTGTAATTAAACGCCACCCACCTGAGGCTTTTGGAATTTTAAAGGTGTGGTAGCTATGTTCAATGACACCTTCATGTTCTTTTAAAATTTCTGCATAAAGTAATTCATATTTATGTTTTAAGATAGAATACTTTTCTGCATTTCTATGTGTGGTTTTAGCAACATATGACTCGTTTCTATAATGAGTAGTATTTTCTGTTGTGTCAATGACGGTTGTGTTAATTCTATTTAACGCACGCCGTCTTTCTTTTTCTACATCAACATATAAACCTGTACGCATTTTTCTGTAATAATTAACATACAACTGCATGGCTGCCACCTCCTTTACATAGCTAAGATTTCTAATTTTTTCATATCAATCAAGATAACAGGATGTGTTTCTAATTCCTGAATATAACTGATGAAGTTGTGTATACCACAAGATACGATTGTTTTTACAGTATAGATAACACTTAGTTCTGTGCCACACGCTGAAGTAGGTGTACTCTCTGTAGCTTCTTCATGTGAGAACTGCATAGATGCAATGAAGTTTTTTACATCAGTCCTGTTATGCCAGTCTGCGAAATAAAACTGTGCATCTGTTAAACGCATCCTGAAATCAGACATCGTAATAACTGCACGATTAAACTGATTTGCTTCACAGATTTCTCTACGTAAATCAATATTATCTACGCAAAGAAATACGTGACCGTACAAATTGTAAGGAGACTGCAAACCTTCAGGATGTACAGTAATTGTACAATCAGGATTGATTGCTTTCATCAATCTAGCAACTGCGTTTACTTTCAGTTCCCCGATGTCTTCCTGAATAAACATCTGGTTTGTAATGTTATGCGCTTCAACTGTGTCGAAATCATATAAATGAATATTAGTGCAACCGATTCGTACTAACTGTTCTGCTACATGCGAACCGATTGCTCCGCAGCCTATAATATGAATTGTATCTTTAATTGTGTCTGCGTCAAAATACTCTAAGATTTTTTTACGTGCTAACATAATTAGCTCCTCCTTTAATATTCATAATCATTGTAACCATAATCATAACCACAACCATACAGTTCAGGATGCAGTTCTTGTAAATAATCATCATACACTGTACGCTGCTTATGATTATCTTTATTACTGTTTGTATGTTTTTTTCTTCTGTGATTTGTGCAGGACTGTGAAACCTGAATTGGTTTTGTCTTCTTAACATATTTTGCAATCTGGTCTTCAGCCCATGTTAATGTTGTGTCAAACAATTCTATATCTAAATCGTTTGTTTCATACAACATGTTATCTTCAATACTGTAGAGGTACAGATTGTACACTCGTTTCTTATTAAAGATACCAAAGATATAAAAATCTTTTACAGTATTTACTAAGTCTTCCTGATACTGCGTATCTACACCAGATGGAGTAACTCCCATGTTGACATGGGAATGTCCATGAAATCGCATGTGATTGAATGTGTCATCATCTAAGTCCTGCATCCATGCAACATATTCATCTTCAATTGCTGTGGCTGTACTTCCTGTTACTTCCTGAGGGAATACCAAAATATCTTCAATGGTGTAGGTATCTCCTTCTTTTGTAACACATCCATGCCATGCGATTTCTTTTTCGCAGGCATCAATCAACTGCCACATTTTATTAGCGGCTTTTTCTTTGAAGATAATCTTAGGCTGTTTCTCTGCTTTAGTATCGTTTGTTAAATCTACAGTTAATTTGTCAGGAACTATTAAAGTTTTATCTAATTGTGCCTTAACATTTTCTAACATTTTCTGTTTAGTTACTTCCGTCATTCTCAGAATCTTCATTTTCTTTAACCTCCTTTTCTGCTTCTGCTCGTTCTTTTGCTAAGACAAATTCCAATTCTTTGCCTGAATATTCTTTATCTTTATAGATGTACCATTTAGCGTTGGTATCATCAGAACAATTATCCATAGCATCTAACAGTGCATCAACTACAGCACCATCTGCCATAGCAATTGAATACAGTACCTGTTTACACATTAAGTAAACTGTAGCATAATCCTGTTCTTCCAAAGCCTGAAGAATAGGTGCTGCATTGTCTCCCCAACAATCAAAGCGCATAATGTGTGGATGTTTACAACCCTTCTTATTAGAATATGGAAATAAATCCATAGTCTTATGAGGAGGATTCCAACTAGTTATCTCACCATATTGTTTCTGCAAATAGAACTGCATAAACACTTTCATTTTAACTGTTTTATCAATAAAGATTTTTTCAAACAATTCCTGTGCTAATTTTGAATGGTTGTATAAACAACTGGAAGTATTGTCAATATACATTCTAGCCTCATCTGTATTCCAGAATTTAAAAACACTTGCCATCTGAAAACCAAAGGAGTCAATAACATCTGTTGAATCCAATTCGTCAGTCCAACCCTTATGAGGTACTGCTACTTTCATATTGGTTAATTCTCCTGACTGCATATCTTCTTTTAATAGTGCCTGAAACTGTTTAATACTTTCATCAAGAGCTTCAGAACCTTTAAGCAAACCTGCAAGATATAAATTGCAGTTTTTCAATTTAGCATATAAAGTAGCTAATTGTCTTTCTAAATCAGCAATCCGATTTTCAGTACTGCTTTTTGTCCGTTCTTTATCTGCTTTTTCTAATGCACACAATGGGTTGTGTAACTTTGTTACTAAACTTTGCATCGTTTCCATAGCTTTTTTATCTGCTAATATTTCTGCCATTGAAGTTTTTAAGTCATACAACTTTGTGTAAACTTCTCCAAACTCTGAATAAATAGTTTGTGTGCACATGCGTTCCACATAGTTGTCACAAATATTCTGGAAATCAGACATAATTTCTGAAATGTCAGATGCCATAAAATCTTTTGTAACTTCTGTACGGATATGAAAAATCGCCGTGTTTAACTTATAAAGTAATTCACGCTGCAAAGTGTTTGTAAATAATACGAACACATTTTTATAGTAGTATAGTTTTACAAAATGTGTAGGTGATAAGATTAAAAGTCCTTCTAACTTTGAATCTATAAAAGGCTCATCTTCTTCAAGTTCACCTGTGATTGCAAGCCGTTGTAAAATATTTTCAATCACTGCCTGATGGTCTTGCTGTCCGTATATGTTTATTAAAAGATAGCTAGGTGTTGCTTCAGTTGCATGGGTAAAGACATCACGAATATACTGTGACCATCCGTTCGGATAACTGTCATAAGTCATACACATTGCACGATACAATGCTGTGTCATTAGTATCTGTTACAATAATATCAGGCTGTAAGACAGGCACCATATAATCGAATTCTGATAATCGTGCACGGTTGCGATAAGTTTTATAATAAGAACTCATCTGTCCTAAAAAATAACCTTTTAATTGTTCTGATAATTCTGTCATGTTTATTCCTCCTTATTAAATAATAGAGTTCCCTCTGTACTGCACACTAATTAACAACACTATAATAAAAAAGGAGTGAAATAACTACAATGTCAAATGACAAAGTGTGCAGTACAGAAGGAACTCTCATTCCTTCTGCTATTGTTATTGGATTTATGGTTTATGAACACCTGATTAAATCAGATATTACATACTTAATGAGCTGAATCAGCTTTGATAATAGCTGTCAGCAAGTTTGTTCTGCCTTCACTGCGCAGTCCAAACTCATGCAACGGTTTGTCCAACTGGTCGTAAGTAAGTGGGGCACCGTTGAAGTATACAACTGCTCCATCATACGTAATACCTTCCTGTTCAAATACCTCTGCAGGTGTCATGTTTGTGTTTACCTGAACTGTTCTTCTTTCTGTAGAACTACCTACGCTAATGCTAATTACTTCATTCATAATAAAATCCTCCTTAATAAATAAATAGTGTGCAGTACCCAGTAATTATTCTGGGTACTGCATATGTGTTAGTTACTCAGCAAACAAAGCATCAACTGCTTCATTAAAGTGGGCATACTCTGCTGCAATGACAGGCAATGATTTAGAAGCTGCGACCAAAGCTGTTCCGTAATCTTTCTTAATATCTTCAACTGTAACATCCATCGGTACAACTGCTACTAACATAGCGTTACCCTCTGTTGATACAGCATTTACAGGGAAGAAAAATTCTTTCAACTCTGAAAGTGCGTCAGCTCTTTCTGTTTTTGCTACAGCATAAATATCGTTGCCTTTGTCATCTTTGCATTTGAGAATGCCACCCTTTGCACCGTCCAAAAGACTTGCTGCAATTCCCGTATCGATTGTTACCGTGTTGTTTTCGTACTTAATTCTCATAATAAGTACCTCCTTAAATTATTTTTATTTATGAACGCATTAAAGCGTAACATACCAACAAATGAACATAGTGAAGAACGCTACAATGGCAGCAGCTAAACACATTGCAACTGATTCTAATGTAGCTTTTGTGCTGTCCAACTTATCTTCAAGTTCGGCAACCTTATCTTCAAGTTCTATTTTCTGCATCATCAACTCTGCCATCTTGATTGTCATGTGCTTCTGCCTCCCTCTTCTGTTTCAATTCCTCGTGCAGTTCTTTTACTAATCGTTGAAGAGACACAATGCACTCCTCTAAACTTGCAATGCGCTGTGCTTCAGGTGTACGTTCTGGAGGTGTATAAACTCCATACATATCTAAGTTGTGCTTTTTCAAAACGCTTAAACAATAGTTATAATAGTCCTGTATGTCATAATTTTTTTCATCACCTGCTACATATTTTCTTAATGTAATGGCGATACAATTATGACGTAAGCACACTAACTTATCATAGCGCATATGGTTTTGAACGCCTCGCCAACTGATGCAACTACGTTCATCAACATCTGAACGGTCTACTTTGAATACCCGTCCAGATTCTTCACGCAACCACACAAAGTTCATGCTGCATCGAACAACGAACAAAGCCTCTGTAATACCTAATCTTTTCTGTGCACTCTTTGTTAAGTACACAAACACATACCTTTGTAACATGCTTATCATCTCCTTTTTAATCTAAGTATAATATTTATATATGTCAAACACTTGACATAAAAAGAAGCAACACATTCTGTATGTGTTGCTTCTTATTATATTAGTATTTAATTTATAACTGTTACTTTATTCAACTGTGTACCCATCGTACCAGTTGAACTCAGGGTCACCTGCACGCTTATAACTACGTCCCGGTGCTGCTGATTTAGGTAAGACTACATCGTCTTTATAGTCACCTGCAGACAACGGTGTGTTTCTCCATCCTTCAGGTATCTCATCCAATGTAGACTGTACACTGTATACGTGTCCATCTGTGATAACTTTCAGCGGTGCTTCAAGATACTGTTCATAGTATCTCAAAGTCACCAACGCCTTGCATTTATCAAGCAGAGTTGTAACGTATTTTGTTTTAGTTCTTTCCTTATTAAAGCAAAGTCCTAAATCATTTTCATTTTCAAAGCCTGCGTCACGTGCCATTCGATAGTCCCAATTACGAATGAATGTGACATTCGCTTTTAAAAGTTCCACCTGTGTCTGACTTATTGAAATATCATAAGCCTTTAACTTACGATAAAATTCAGGTGTATCTGTGTATGCAATGTCCTCAGCAGACAATCCATTTTCTTTTATGAATGCTTTAGTATCTAGTCTAAGATTCAAAGCATCTTTTCTAAGACGTTCATAAAGGATAATGTTATCTAACTGTGCAATATCATCCCAGTCATTTATATTAAACAACTGGTCTTGATAATGTACACACAATGCAACACTGTCTAATCCAAGAGCTTCACGTTTCTGATTGATGTACAGACAACGCTTTACCTCTTTGATTAACTTGTAGCTAATCCAATCAACTACCCATAGAAACTGGATAGCTGCTTTGGATTCAGCATACCTTTCAAAACTCTCTACTTCAATTCGTTTCTCCTTACCCTGACTGTTAATTCCAATAACAAATTTCATTTTTATATCCTCCTTTTTATTCAAAGTCAGCGTCAGCATTCCAAGTTTTTGGTTTACTGAAACTGGTGTTTTTGTATGCTTTCAACGTCCCATCTGCGTACACGTTATTTGTGTATACCCAGATGTCGAACTCTTTTTTCAAGCAGCTCTCTAAGACACTAATAATATCAGCATCTTCATCAGCACCTAGTTGTTTCAGCATAGCGCTTAATTGAAATGTCAACTGGTCTACATCCTTACTTTCGTCAGGATATAGATTGATATTTCTTTTTACAGTTTCCTCATCTGTCAACTGTACCACTCCTTGCAATTGTATAAACCAAGATGCTTTTCCTTTTAACTCAGTTACGATTTGTATTTTATCCTCATCGTAACCTAATGCAACAAGGTCTGATTTTAATTCCTCGACTTCTTTTTTAAGTCCGATAATCTTCCAATCATTGAACTTAAATTTGTACTGCCCATCCTCTAATTCCCTATACACCTTAATCTGTTTAGTTAAATAACTCATCTTCTTTTACCTCCTTATTTACTATATAGTTTATAGTATCCAAGATATTATCTCTATTTAATAATATCATTTCATAATCGTAGTCATGTATCCATTTTAAATAAATACCATACATACGATTTTTATTGATGTTACTGTAGTCTGCGTCTGTTACAACAGCCCCTACATTTTCTTTTTGTAGCAGCTTATTGTACAGCCACACCATCTCTTTTCCTTTTCCTACGATTACTTCTTCGTAATCGTTTTCAATGACTTTAAACATTTTCGTCACTCCTTTTTTCTTTTTTTATTTTATTTTTTGTACCAACTACTTGTGGTACGGCATGTAATTACCCAACTTGTCCATGTATGCAAGCCCACATAGTGCCGACGCAGGAGGGTAGGCTTGTATACATGGACAAGTTGGGTATAATGCCGTGCATACCACAAGTGGTTGGTATAATAAATAAAATTATTTTATTTTATACTCTTTATTCCCAATATCATACAATTTCATTTTCAATTTCTGTATCGCATATATTTATTATCATGGCGTATATATCCTGTATAAGCGGCAGGGAGCCTTGGAGTGTAAGTACCAACGTTGGGCGTGAGGATTGGGGGTGGTGGTCGGGGGATGGGTGGTTGTGTAGTAGCCTAAGCAACAGCTGTAGAATAAAAAGCAAGCTACTTGGCAACTTGCTTTATAACACTGTGCAATAAATTATAAATATAGATGCCAGTGTTATAAAATTAGTAGCCAAGCAACTTGCTTTTTATTACTAATACAGTATCAACTTCAAGATAATGAGTAACTGATTAGACAGCCAAGCCCCCACCGTCCGATACGCCGTAGGGCAGCACTTGTCTTTTGAAAAAGATAGGTTATAATGCGCTTATAAAATAAAAAAGGAGGTACTTAAAATGAAAGTACAATTGGCGACACGTAAGGAATCTATAGTGAAAAGAAAGATACGTGGTTATCAGCAACATCCGCAGAGAAGTTAGTCAAAGTACGCATGTACGTCATGGACTGCGATATAGTCCTTGCTAGGACGAAACGGTCATTGACCGTAGAGTACTTTACAAAACTGGGAAACAGAAACCCAGATGAGTGAAGTACGGGATGCTCTGCGGAGTGGCTGATAAGTTAGCAAAAGCAGGGACGTAAGGAACGTGACCGAGCAGACACTACTTGATACGATAGGAAATGATTGCCCATGAACATGACTAAGAGTGGTAATTTGATTGTGAGCCTCCTCTACTAGAGGGGGTAAATGGGTTTAAGCCCCCTCTAGTAGAGGAGGCTCACAATCAAATTACCACGTTCACTGCGATATACGTCAGCTTTCATGGTAACTCTATCATTTCCTATCGTATCAAGTAGTGTCTGCTCGGTCACATATGTGACTGCAGTCCCTGCTTTTGCTAACTTATCAGCCACGTAGCTGATAAGAGCATCTCGTACTTCACTCATCTGGGTTTCCCCAGTTTTGTAAAGTACTCTACGGTCAATGACCGTTTCGTCCTTGCTTTTCGCAAGGACTATATCACAGTCCATGACGTACATGCGTACGCCTTTTTGACTAACTTCTCTGCGGATGTTGCTGATAACCACATCCTTAGTATCTTTCTTTTCACTATAGATTCCTGTCGCCAATTGTACTTTCATTTTAAGTACCTCCTTTTTATTTTATGCATTGTTTTTAACCTATCTTTTTCAAAAGACAAGTGACAAGGACGGTGGGGGCTTGGCTGTCTAATCAGTTACTCATTAGTTGTATCAACCTAACCTGATGCGGAGCATAAATCGAACATATGTTAGACGCCAGTCCAACATATGTTCGATTGGGAAATTAGGGGCGGTGGTCGGGGATGTCGGTGGATAGTCCCGTGAATTATTGAGTGCGAGATACCCTAGTATAACAATCCCTAACTCATCGCACACCCAGTACCTAGCTAACCAGATACTGCCCCTAATAGGGAACCTCTCTAGTTATCGTCGGTACTGAATAGGCGCGCGTTGACAAATATTGTAAATGGGATTGTTGATAACTTGGATAAATTGTTGATAACTTGGATTGATTGTTGATAACTTTTGAGGTGACAAATATTGGGAAACGAGTAAATCGTCCGGAATCTGTTTTTGAGAAATTTTAAAATTGAATTTTGAGTATATAATAAATATATCGTTTTGCTGTAATCTGAAAATTGCTCTAAGCGAAATTTGCATTTTGAGTATATAATAAATATATCATCATATGGATATATAATAAATATACTTAGGATATACATATAATATATCGAAAATCGAAAAAATCCTTAAGTAACTTTTTGAGGTTAGAGGTATAATATAATATAATATAATAATAATAAATAATATAAATAAATAATAAAATAAATAAATAAATAAATAAATAAAGACATATATAAGATATGGTAGACATGTTGATAACTTTGTTGATAAATTGTTGATAACTTTTAATTGTAAGAAATTGGAAATTGTATAAGAGTTCATGTAAGAAACTTAGCGATGATAAT
>OLNY01000389.1_pt1 | contig 42768 bp, 33 predicted proteins | sample 1671981 | NCBI WGS metagenome assembly OLNY01 (sample SAMEA3136632, study PRJEB25190) | human gut metagenome | biome: human gut; feature: human-associated habitat; material: faeces | place: Austria | collected 2013
GAATAAGAGCGTGGGACGGCAATCGACCATTCTCTGGGCGCAAAGTCGCTATAGCTGTAGTAGAACAGAGCCGATTCCACACAGACGATTCCGTGTGTCATCAGTTTCGAAAGGATAAGTTCTTCTTTGGGCTCGTCCCCAACAGCCAACTTGTAATATCCTCTTTTTACGCGCTCGAGATATCCCTGTTTACAAAGCGCATATATATCTTGGCCTTTGAGTCCGGCCGAAATAAAATCCGATTTCTTTGCAATTTCTCCAACGGTATCAAAGACTTTGTTGAGGATATCGTACTTGCCCAAACTGTCACCTACTTTCTGCACGCAATATTTGCAATATGCACGTTGATATTATAATGCCAAAACCTACGAAAATCAATATGTTTTGCACGCTTTTTAAAAATATTGCGTGTAAATTTTGAAAAGCAGTATTGCAATTTAAAGAACGCTGCACTGTAATCTCCATACGGATTGCTTTTGCACCGATCTATCACTCGTGACAACAAAATGACAACAGGAATTATGATACACCGTAATTCTTGGATAATCTAAGCAATCCTGATAATCGGAGCCAAACCATCTATACAAAATCGTTTAGGTCACGGTTTCTGGGAGCGAGTGGGAATAAGGTCTGGAATCCTGGAACCCGCATGAAATAAGGGCTTCCGGGCGGTCAGATCCCCGCGTGGCAACAATTTGGCAACAAAAATCCATCATTCCGAAAATGAGGGCTAACTGATTTTGTGAAAGTCAGTTAGCCCTGTTTTGATGCAGATTTTTCGGAAGGATGGAGGTGTCATTCGTGATCAGCGTCGGCGTGTTCCTGAAGTCCGGCAGCCAGGTCGTCCATCAGACCCTGGGACGGAACTTTCACCCACCGCCGGGTGGTATCGCCATCGGGGAAATTATAACGCCACTGGTCATAGGCTTCCCGGATGATCTCGCCCTTCCGCAGCGTGTTGGCCACTGCCTGCCACTCGTACAGCATCCGGTGAATTTCTGCAGCCTGCGGATTCTCCCGGAAGTTCACCCGGAGGCACACATCGCCGTCAGCTTCCTCCACACGGAAGCCATAGCGGTCCTCCAGCGTGAAAAGCGTGTGCATGAGGCCGACGTAGGAATCGATATCCGGCACCGCGATGGCGTGAGGGGAGACGCCGAAAATGGACGCCATCTGTGCTGTCAGGTCGGCCTTCGGATTGCGGTCCTCGGACTCATACTGCGCCATGCGCACATCGGCGGAGGAGGCAGGGAAGCCCAGCAGCTGCCCGAGATAACGCTGCGTCATTCCCAGACGCTTGCGGAAGCGGCGGATGCGTTCGCCAGTGGCCATTGGAAGATCTCCCTTCGTTTGGATGGCCACAGTATAGCAGATAAGCTTATACTATTTCCAAATTCACCTGCGCCATCTGCTCGCGCCTTTTCCGCGCTTGCGTCCGCTCATTCCACTTAGCGTAGCGCTGCTACGCTGCGTTTCATTCGCGTTAGCCAGCGCGAAAAATTCGCTTCGCATCTTGGCGCATTCTCATTTGGAAATAGTATTAGAACCCGTCTTCATAAGCGATGAAGCAGCACAGCGGCACCTGCAATGCGGATCATTGCTTCCTCAATTGAAACTAAAATTTCAAACTCCTTTGCGAGACGGCGAGCAGCATTCATCCAGCCCAAGGTGCGTTCGACAATCCAGCGCCACGGAAGTTTTTCCACTCATGAGGCTTGATTTTCTCGGAAATGTCCACTCGGCGCTGGAGCTGCTGCTGTACTTCGGCGATAAACGTGCCGCGATAGCCTGCATCGGCACAAAAGGCTTGAATTGACGGATACTTTTCGCAGGCTTTCTGCGCCGCCAGAATGCCTGATTTCGTGTCGTGGATATTGGCAGCATGAACCACGATGCTCAGCAAGTTACCCATTGTGTCTACGACGGCATGCCGTTTGCGCCCTTTTGTTTTTTTCCTCCGTCGATGCCGCGCGCTTCGTTGTCCGCAACCGTTTTTACGCTTTGCGAATCAATTAGCGCATGGTGCGGTTCGGCACTTTTCCACGCATCTTTACGAGCTTTTTCAACCAGATGAGCGAGGATTGCCCAGCACGAGGGAAAGGCAGCGGAAACCCTCAAAGTCATTTGAGAACTGGAACGGTTCCACCAGCACTTCACCGTCCGACGAGACGACGGAGGCAAAGTGGTTGAGCTTGGCAATATCAATGCCGACGTAGATCACGGAAATCTCTCCTTCCTCTTCGTTTGACGCTGCGACATCCGCGTACGATCATCGTCGTAACCTTGATGGATATCAGTGCTCTGGAACAGCTCACGCGGTTCACTGGCGACATCCAGCTATGAACGCTTCAGATGGTGTAGCGGCTGCACTCTCCTCACAGTAGTCAGGCTACAGGAAACATCAGTAGTCCGCAGCATCTGGAGCTATCGTAGTCGCTGGTCAACAAAATGGAAAGGAGAGTATGATTTCCGGTCTCGGAATTATCATACAAGGGAGTCGCCATGAAGAACGACTACAATGGCTTTCTCTTTTGCTTTTTATTGCGACCAGGCTCTTTGGCAGTCCACTGCACCAACCATTGGATCCTATTGCTTTTTCCGTTCTGCTATGGTATAATTTCAAAAGGTTCATCGGTATGAATCAGTTAGGTTGTCAAGTAAGAATAATGAGAATTGCTGCTGTTTGCTCGCTCCGCATTTTATGACGACCAATAGCAAATAAGTGATGGAGAGATATGCCATGCTGCGCTTTGCCATTATCGAAGACGAGAAGACTGCTGCGAATCGTCTTCTGGATTACATCACGCGATATTGCAATGTCATTGGATAGGAAGCAAGTACTGACGTGTTTGAGGATGGCGTTGGTTTTTTGACAAGCTATACCCCAGGGTATGACATTGTTTTCATGGATATTTCCATGCCGGGAATGGACGGGGTGGAAGCAGCACATCGCTTGCGGGAACGCGATAAAACAGTGGTGCTGATCTTTGTAACCACCTTATCGCAATACGCTGCAAAAGGCTATGAGGTGGATGCGCTGGATTTCATCGTGAAGCCTGTTACTTATCAGGATTTTGCCATGCGTATGCGTCGTGCCATAGAGCGTGCGGCATCAAATGCCCGCTGCGATATTCGGCTCCGGATTCCCAATGGTTTTTATATGACTGATTCAAGCAGACTGATGTACATAGAGGTTTCAGGACATAATCTAATCTATCATATGACAGACGATACGCTTACCGCACGCGGCTCTATGACAGACCTTGAAAACCAGCTGGCACCCATGGGCTTCCTACACTGTAATGCCTGCTATCTGGTCAATCCGCGGCATATCTCGCGTGTGCAGAACATGGATGTAATAGTGGGCAAGGATACGCTGAAGATCAGCAAGCTTAAAAAGCAGTCCTTCTTTGCCGCACTGACGAAATGGTATGGTGAACACTGATGTTTTCAGACATTCATTTAATCAATCTGCGGATCATGGCAGAGGTGCTGATTGCCATACATATGCTGGCCCGCTTTTTGCCGCATAAAGAGCATTTCATCCTGCGGATCGCAATCAGTTCTGCTGTATGCATTCTCTTCGCCTGGTTGTTTCTGGTTCCGCCATTTGCTGCCCATCATTATGTGGGGTGGGGGCTATTGATGTACGGTTCATTCTTTGCTGTGGCGGCCGGAAACATTGCCTGCTGCTATCAGGAAACGTTTCTGTCTGTACTATGCTGCATAATCACAGGTTACACCATTCATCAGATAGCATCTGCCCTCAATGGCGTGTTGACTTTAATCAGTAAAATGACAGGTTTTCTGATAACGGATGGTATTGCCTGTTTTCTCTCTATCGTGTTGACTTTTATTCCGGCTTATCTGACTCTGTCAAAAGAGATTCGGGAAAGCGGCCAAATCCGCATTGACAACAAAAAGCTGCCTTTCCTGTCTGTCGTGGTACTGCTGGTCGATATCGTGATCGGTCTGTATCTTCTGGAGTTGCAGGAAACCTATGATGCGCCTGGCTATGAGATGATGATCCAGTTACTGAATATGCTGGCTTGTATTTTCGTGCTGAATATGCAAATGAGTCTGATCGCCAACCGGAATCTGAAAACAGAGCTTAAAATTGTGTCCAATATGTTGCAGAAGGAGAAGCGGCAGTATGAGAACTCCCGGCATAACATTGCGATTATCAATCAGAAATGCCACGATCTCAAGCATCAGCTTCGCACGCTGCGTCATCAATCCGGAGAGGTGGATCGGTCCGTCCTGAAAGAGATTGAGCAGGCAGTTGACATATATGATACCTCCACCCAAACGGGCAATGCTGCGCTGGATGTGATTCTTACAGAAAAGAAATTATTGTGTGAATCCAAGGGAATCACCCTGACCTGCATTGCAGACGGCAGCGGACTGGAACATGTTTCTCCTCCGGATATTTGTGCACTGTTTGGCAACATCCTGGATAACGCCATCGAAGCAGTTAGTCAATTGCATGACACAGACGCCTAGGGTATCAGCCTGTCTGTGCGCTGTATAGCCGGAATGACTGTGATTCATGCGGAAAATCGATATCAGGGCCTTCTTACTCTGCAGGATGGCTTACCGCCTACACAAAAGACAGACACGGCTTATCATGGCTTCGGTATGAAGTCCATCCGTATGATCGCCGAAAAATATGGCGGTCAGGCGGTAGTCTCGCTAAAAGACCAGATTTTTTCCCTGAATGTTACCCTCATGTTGCCATGATCCTCAAAGCTCCCGAAAGGGAGCTTTTTTAGATGCTGTTATCGGATAGATAGGACAATATTCGCCCGATTAAGACAAACATATTGCACGGGGCTTCTTCGCTTCATATACCATGCACATCGGCTGTTATCAGCCTGAATCAGAAAGGGGAATTGACCATGAAGAAACTTTGCCTGCTCATGATGACACTTGCACTTCTGCTCACCGTTGCGTTTTCGGAAGCCGAAAACACATTGCCCGCCACTGCTTCCTACAGTATCCATATCCTTGCGGAGGATTGGGGCTGCGTGGCGGATCGCGTGATCCTTTCGCTGGACAAACCCATTGACGATGCTTCCGCCTATGAGTATACCGTCAGCGAAACCCATCTGGGCATGGATTGGGCAACATTCAGCGTTGCGGCGATGACCGACGAAAAGATGATCACCAATGTGTACCTGTGTGACGAAAACGGTGCAGCGGTGGAGGGTACCTCTTCCTTTGTTGCGCTGGAGTTGGCCGTTTCTCCTATGGAGGGCTCTCCCATGTTCACCAATACGGCCAATTTCGGTTTGAACGAGTGGAGCGATCCTTATTACATGACCGTGACCATGACAGGAAACGGTACTGAAGTTACCGTTCAGCAGGAATGGACCACCATTCTGACCGACACCAATATGTTTGCTCAGTCGGCTTACACCGCTGCTGATGGCACCACCTATCAGACTGCACTATACAGCCCGGAAGACGGTGCTGACACCCTGGTGGTATGGCTGCATGGTATGGGCGAAGGCGGAAACGACATTCGCCTGCCGCTGATCAATGTAAAGATGACCGCGCTGGTTTCCGAGACTTTCCAGAATGCTATGGGCGGTGCATATGTGCTGGTTCCCCAGTGCCCCCTCTATTGGATGGATAACGATGGACAGGGCAGCAATTATGTGAACGGCAGCATTCAGGCTGATGGTACTTCCTTCTATACGGAATCCCTGCACGAACTGATTGCTTCTGTGAAGGAACAGGTAGGCGCAAAGCATGTGGTGATCGCCGGATGCTCCAACGGCGGCTATATGACCATGATGCTGGCGATGAATTACGGCAACGAATATGATGCCTATGTGCCAATCTGCGAGGCTGTGACTGATTCCATGATCAGCGATGAGCAGATCGCCAAAATGGCATCCGTTCCCATGTACTTCATCTATGCCAAGAATGATCCCCTGGTCGTACCTACAGATTGTGAGGAACCCACCATTGCTCGTCTGCAGGCAGCCGGCGCTGAGAATCTGCACGTCTTTGCTGCCGAGGATGTTCATGATACCACCGGTCGTTTCTTCGGCGAGGATGGTCAGCCTTTGCAGCAGTTTGGCCATGGTTCCTGGCAGTACTTCTTCAATAACGAAGCCGTGGATGACAGCGGTGTTTCCTGCTGGAACTGGATGGGTGAGCAGGTCAAGTAAGAGTTATTCCAGGCTTTACAGCCGATTATTCCAAAAATGGGACAGTTACGACAAAGCTCTTGTCTAAGCCATTGTTTTTGCTACAATGAACCCAGCACTGGCCAAAATACGGCCAGAATTGAAAGGGGAAACACGTATGAAGAAGCTGGTATCTCTGCTGGTTGCTCTGACTATGGTTTTGAGCATGGTGTCCTTCGCTTCCGCTGAAGCCAAGTATACCACCGAGACCACCGCTGACGGCTGGATCCGTGTCGTCAATGAAGGTGGTGCAACCCTGGGCTATGCTCCCGAATCCGGTGTGACCATCATCGAAAGTGATGGCTATGCCTTTAAGGACATGAACAAGAACGGTGAGCTGGACCCTTACGAAGACTGGCGTCTTTCCTACGAGGAGCGCGCTGTGGATCTGGTTTCCAAGATGACCATTGAGCAGATGAGCGGTCTGCGCATCAATGGCGCCATCGGTAGTCTGGAGACCGACATTCCCGCCATGAACGATATGGATGGCAATCCCATCTATCCCCAGATTGTTGAGGGCGGTGTTCGCTATTATATCATGTATCCTGTTGCCTTCGGCACCCCGCTGAACGCTGTGCCCGGCTGCGCCAATGCGCTGCAGGCTACTGCCGAGTCTACCGAACTTGGCATCCCCATGATGCTGAACTGTGACCCCACCACCACCATGACTGGTACCGTGACCAACCTGGCACTGGGCGCGACCTTCTCCCCTGAAAAGGTTGCTGCGCTGTCTGCGGATGTTGCCAAGCTGTATCGCGCCGCCGGCATTACCATGACCCTGAGCCCTCAGGTCGATCTGGAAAGCGATCCCCGCAGCCAGAGCGTGAACACCTTCACCGAGGATCCTGCCCTGGCTGCTGCCCTGACCAATGCTATGGTCAGCGCATATCAGTCCACCTATGGCGAGGACGGCTCTGATCTGGGCTGGGGCAAGGATTCCCTGGCTGTACAGTTCAAGCACTTCTTTGGCAACCTGGCCAACGAAGGCGGCCGTAACTATCATGACTACACCGGCAAGTATACAGTGATGACCGAGGAGCAGATCGACACTCAGCTGGTGCCTTTCGTTGAAGGCGGCTTCCAGTTGGACAGCGCTACCGGCTCTGCTTCCGCTATTATGGTGACCTACACTGTGCCCATGGATGAAGAAGGCGACTCCTACGGTGAGAAGGCTGTTGGCGGTGCTTTCAATGATTTCGTGATGGGCAAGCTGGCTGAGCACAAGTTTGAAGGTATGGTCTCCACCGACTCCCTGACCTGGGATACCTTGGATCTGGGCTTCATGGTCATGCTGCAGACTGCTTACAATGTGGATGATCTGACCATGGATGAGAAGATCGTGACCATGTTCGAACTGGGTGTGGATCAGATCATGGGCGGCACCCGTCCTGCTGACCTGTCTACCGCTTACACCGCTTATGTGGAAAAGCACGGCCAGGAAGAGGCTGACCAGAACTGGGCTGATGCCGCTGTGGCTTGCGTACTGCCCATCTTCCGTGTTGGCAACTTCGAGTGCCCCTATGTGGTGACTGCCGAGTCCGCCGCAACCTTCGAGGCCAATACCCCTGATGTCACCAATGAACTGGCTCAGTCCTCCATCGTCATGCTGAAGAACAATGGCATCATTGCTCAGCGTGATACCAAACTGAAGGCTTATATCGTTTCCAATGGCGATGAGCTGCCCGTGAGCAAGAAGGTTCTGAAGGACTATTTCGAAATCGTCGATAATGCCTCCGAGGCTGAAGTGGCGATTGTGTTTGTCGATTCTCCCAAGTGCGTCAATACCGGTTACAACACCGATGCTGAAGAATGGTGCCCCATCACCCTGCAGTATCGTCCCTACACTGCCGATGCTGACTGTGTTGAAGAGGACTCCATCACCGGTGATGTGAAGATCGAGAAGACTGAGAGCCCCTACGGCATTGTTGAGAACAAGACTGTAGAAAACCGCGGCTACTATGACGCTGAGAACACCGTTGCCAACGAAGCTGACCTTGACCTGATCCTGACCACTGCTGAGCTTGGTATTCCCACTGTGGTTTGTGTGAACGCTTCCGGCGCCTTCTGCGTGGATGAGTTCGAAGACAAGGTGGACGCCATCCTGGTCGGCTTTGGCGTTGACAAGTCCAACTACCTGCCTTTGGTGGCCGGTCAGGTCGAGCCCTCCGCTCTGCTGCCCCTGCAGATGCCTGCCAGCATGGAAGCTGTGGAAGCTCAGCAGTCCGGTGCTCCCCGCGATATGGAATGCTATGTGGATGCCAATGGCAATACCTATGATTTCGCCTTCGGCCTGAACTGGACCGGCGTGATCAATGACACCCGCACCGAGCGCTTCGCTGTGGATGCTCAGGTTGGTCTGAAGTAATCCTGCTACCCCGTCTGCCGGGCGCCGGAGTTTCCGGCTCCCGGTTATTCTTTTCTTTGAAATCCAATGAAAGGGAGCATGAACATGACTGAATTCCTTGCGAACCTGGTTTCTCCGCTGCTGGTGCCTATGGGTGTCAGCAAAGCTGATCTGCTGGTGTATATAGACCAGCTGGGAGTATACATTCTGATTCTGTTCGCGGCACTGTTGGCCGTGATTGGCGTGATGATCAGTGCCAAATGGATTCGGAAGGGCTGGAAGGCATTTGCCCGCATCCAGTCTGTCATCTGCTTCCTGCTGGTTGCTCTGATTCTGGTGAATGTCATTTGCTATGGTCCCATGTACGGACCGCTGTCGCCTTTCCTGAATGCATCTGCTGTGGAGTTGGATGAGCAGCTGGTGAATGAGAATCTCGCTATCACCGAACGTATCGCTGCTGAGGGCTTTGTGCTGCTGCGTAATGAAGATGAAACGCTTCCTTTGGCTTCTTCCACCCATAAGCTGAACGTATTTGGCTGGGCTTCCACTCAGCCCTATCTGGGCGGAACAGGATCCTCTGCCACCGGCGCAGTTGCCGCCGTGGATATTCTGAGCAGTCTTCACAATGCAGGCTATGAAACCAACCAGACACTGACGGCGCTGTATACTGCCTATGCCTCCGAGCGCCCTGGAGCTGATATGTTCGGCCAGAACATGACCCTGCCGGAGCCTACCGCCGATGCCTACACTGCTGCCATCATGGATGAGGCCAAGGCCTTTTCCGATACTGCCGTGGTGGTCATTGCCCGCGGCGGCGGTGAAAACTATGACCTGCCTGTGGATATGAATGCAGTCATCCACGGCAGCTATAACATTGCTGCGCAGGTCTCCAACAATCCTGATACGTATCCCTACACCAAGGTGACCTATACCAACAATGGCGATTATGACGATTTTGATGTGGGTGAGAGTTATCTGGAGCTGTCCAAAACCGAGGAAGATCTGATTGACCTGGTATGTGCTAATTTCAGCAAGGTCATCCTGGTCGTCAATAGCTGCAATCCCATGGAACTGGGCTTTGTTGAGAGCAAGAATATCGGCGCTGTGGTACTGGCACCCGCTGCTGGCGCACAAGGCTTTGCCGCATTGGGCAACATTATAAACGGCAGCATCAATCCCTCCGGCCGCACCGCGGATATCTGGGTTTATGACCTGATGAACACGCCCACCATCCACAATATCGGTATCAACGCTTATACCAATGTAGATGATATAAAGTCCACCGTACTGGCTGCCGATGCAACCTATCAGGGCTCCATGAGCTTCGTCAATTATGTAGAAGGCATCTATACCGGCTACAAGTTCTATGAAACTGCCGCCGAGGAAGGCCTCATCGACTATGCCGCCAATGTGCAGTATCCCTTCGGCTACGGTTTGAGCTATACTACCTTTGAAAAGAAGATCTCTGCCTTCACCGACAACGGCGATACTGTGACCATTGAGGTAAGCGTGACCAATACGGGCAAGGTGACCGGTAAGGATGTTGTGGAGTTGTATTTCACAGCCCCCTATACCAACGGCGGCATTGAGAAAGCTGCTACCAATCTGATCGATTTTGAAAAGACCTCAGCCCTCAAGCCCGGTGAGAACGAGACAGTCACTTTCACCATTAGCAAGGAGGACATGGCTTCCTATGACAGCACAGGTGTGAAGCTGGCAGGCGGCGGCTATATTCTTGAGGCCGGCGAATATATTCTGTCTGTGCGCAGCGATTCCCATACAATCTGTGACAGCCGCAGCTTAATCGTAGACGCGGATATCACTTACAACGAAAACAGCCGTGCATCCGACAGGAATGTGGCCATCAATCGTTTTGAGGACTATTCCCGCGGTAACTTCGTGCAGCTTTCCCGCGCCGATCACTTTGCCAATTACAGCGAGGCAACCCGGCCCCTGACCGACGATCAGCTGGTGCTTGACGATGCGTCTAAAGCTGCTGTGGCCAGCAAACTATGGGGCTATTACAATTACAAGGACTATGAGGACAAGGATGCTGTGAAACCCAAAATGGGTGAAAAGGGAAGCTTGAAACTGGCAGAAATGACAGGTCTGCCCTATGACGATCCCAAATGGGAAAGTCTGCTGGACCAGCTGACTTTCAAGGATATGAGCGCACTGGTTAACGGCGGCGGCTGGCAGACAGTGGCGGTGGACAGTGTCGGCAAGATCGCTACCAGTGACTGCGACGGTCCTGCAGGTCTGAATAACTACATCACCGGCAATTCCGGCACTACATATCCTGCCGAGGTGCTGATGGCACAGACCTGGAGCAAAACGGTTGCTTATGAAATTGGCGCCAGCATGGGCCGTGAGTTTGCCGCAGTAAGCAATTACGGCTGGTATGCTCCTGCCATGAATCTGCATCGCAGCGCCTTTGGCGGACGCAACTTTGAGTATTTCTCCGAGGATGGTGTGCTGTCCGGCAAGATCGCTGTGCAGGAAGCCAATGGCGCCGCGCAATGGGGTGTATATCCGTACCTGAAGCACTTTGTTCTGAACGATCAGGAGCTTGGCCGTACTGCCATTCTGCTGACCTGGGCTGATGAGCAGACCATCCGTGAGAATTTCCTCAAACCCTTTGAGCTGACAGTGAAGGGCTTTGATGGCAAAGCGCTTGCCGTGATGTCCTCCTACAACTGGATCGGTACCGTGCCCAGCTGCGCCAACCCTGATCTGCTCCAGCAGGTGCTGCGCGGCGAATGGGGCTTTGTAGGCATGGTAGAGACTGACTATGATGGCTCTTATGGCTACATGATTACCAGCGAAGTGATTCGCAATGGCGGTGATCTGATGCTGGGTTATGGCAACTACGCCACCAACGAGTTGACCAAGAAGAGCGCTACGCAGGCTGTTGATCTGCGCCGTGCCAGCCACAATATCCTCTACACCATCGCCAACAGTGGTGTTTATGGCGTAGGCAAATCTCCTGCTGCCGAGGAAAACGCAGAGGAACCCACCGTCACTGAAACGGTAGAGGTCCCTGCGGTGACTGAAACACCTGCGGCTCCCGCTCTCAGCAACATGAACCGGCTGTTCCGTACAATTAACATTGCCGCAGGCTGCACCTTGGGTGTGCTGGAGCTGCTTTTGATTGCCTTCCAGGTATTGAACAGAAAAAAACAGCATAAAGCTTAATAACCCCATCGAGCGACCTCCTGCTTGGTGATTGACAAGCACGTCACTCAGTTTGGATCTGACCCATCCCCGGCTTGCCTATATGGTTTGCCGGGGACTTTTCATGGCCTTTCTCATTATGTATTATCACTCACGCCTGATCAGGCGGGTCAGGGCTTGTGTATACATGAATTCCCACGATAGGCGTGGGGTTCGGAGAAGCTTATACAGGTGCTCAGTTCAGCGGGCTTCATACGCCCATCTCTTCCCTTCCAAGCAGACGGAGATGGCGGCGAGGCTGAATATGGAAATCGATGGCATTCTGCACAATACAATCTGTGCGGTTTCCATCGGGAGCCGAGGCGGAAACGGACAGTTTGTATGGAGCGGAAGCCGCTTTTTGCCTTCAGAGACCGCACGCGCTGTCAGCGGCATCAAAGACCTGTTTCCTAAAAGCCAATTGAGACATTTCGCAAACAGCCGATTCACTGAAATCCAGTTGCAATTCTGGGACAGTTCATTCAACAGGACGATTCCTGTCTCATCGATGCGGTGACCAGTGTGATGCCCGAAGGATACGTAGAACACTTGTCCTCTTGAACAGATCACTGATAGTTCAGCATCAGACCCAAGCCCCGTGACCACTGCGGCCACGGGGTTTTGCTATTCCCGAAATCGCTGCAAAGCATCAGAAAATCGCCGTCCAGTACGGGTCATTCGCCCGAGTTGATGGCTCCTTTGTCAAGTGCCCCACCGAGGATATGAAAACCCGCCTGAAGGAAAACACCTGGAACAACAAGAAGCATATCATCCGGACAAAACTGCTGCCGTACTTCGGAAAGCTGAAGCTCAGCAGCATCACCCCGCAGCAGATCATTACCTGGCAGAACGAGCTGATGAACTGCAAAGACGAAAACGGAAAGCCCTACTCCCCGGTCTATCTGCGAACCATCCACACCCAGCTCAGCGCCGTCTTTAACCACGCCGTCCGGTACTACAATCTGAAGGAGAACCCCTGCCAGAAGGCCGGTGCAATGGGCAAGAAGAAAGCCCGTGAAATGAACTTCTGGACAAAGGACGAGTACCTGCAGTTCGCCGAGGCGATCCGGGACAAGCCCATGGCTTACCACGCCTTCCAGATGCTGTACTGGTGCGGCATCCGGGAAGGCGAGCTGCTGGCCCTGACCCCGGCGGACTTCGACTTCACCCGGGACACGGTCACCATCAGCAAATCCTATCAGCGGATCAAGGGCCGGGATGTAATCACGGAGCCGAAGACGGAGAAGAGCAACCGGACCATCACCCTGCCGGACTTCCTGGCGGAGGAGATGCGGCAGTATATCGACTTCCTGTATGGGATTCAGTCGGATGAGCGGCTCTTTCCCTTCACAAACAGCTTCCTGCATCACGAGATGGACCGGGGCTGCAGAATCTCCGGTGTGAAACGGATCCGCGTCCACGACCTCCGGCACTCGGCGATCTCCCTGCTGATCGACATGGGCTTCTCCCCGCTGGTCATCGCGAACCGGGTCGGGCACGAAGCCATCGAGATCACCTACAACTACGCGCACCTCTTCCACTCCAGGCAGCAGGACATGGCGAAGCAGCTGAGTCAGGCCATGCAGGAAGCGCCAGAGCCGCCCGACAAGCCACCGCATGCGCCTCAACTGACCTTGATCAAAAGCGACAGCGCCGCATGAGCGGCAGAAAGAAGAAGTACCCCATATTGACTCACACGAATCCCACCACCCCCGCGCCCACCGTCGTGATTGGCATCGACCACGGCTATGGCAACATCAAGACGGCCAACACCTGCTTCCGGGCAGGTGTGACCGTCTGGGACAAGGAACCGCTGTTCCGCACGGACGCCCTGTTCCGGAACGGCGTCTGGTACAGCATTGGCCAGGAGCACAAGAAATTCACCTCCGACAAGATGATCGACGAGGACTACTACATCCTGACCCTTGCCGCCGTCGCATGGGAACTGTCTCTGGCGCATCTGACGACAGCGGATGTGTATCTGGCCGTAGGCCTGCCCCTGACCTGGGTATCCGAGCAGAAGGCCAGCTTCCGGAGATACCTGACGAGGGAGAAGAAAATCATCTTCTCCTTCCGTGGTGTCCGCTATGACATCCGGATCGTCGGCTGCGAAGTCTTCCCCCAGGGTTTCGCGGCTATCGCGGACAAGCTGCCGGAGTTCAAGGGCAGCAACATGCTCTGCGACATCGGCAACGGCACCATGAACATCATGACCATCGTGGGCGGCAAGCCCAATCCCACGAAGTGCTTCACGGAGAAGTACGGCACGCATCAGTGCATGCTGGCAGTCCGGGAGCAGCTCATGCGCCGCTTCGGATCCGCCGTCGATGAGGAAATCATTGAGGAGGTTCTCCGGACCGGCACCGCCGATATCGGAGAAAAGTATCTGGCCGTCATTGAGGACACAGCCCGGCAGTACGTCGCCGGCATCATGCGCCGGCTGCGGGAGCACGAGTATAACCCGGAGCTCATGAAGCTGTACATCGTGGACGGCGGCGGCTGCCTGATCCGGCACTTCGGGGAGTACGATCCGAACCGGGTGACCATCAACGACGACATCTGCGCCACGGCCAAGGGCTACGAGTACATGGCCCACATGAAGCTGAAGAAGGCGGCTGCACCGTGAGCGACCGGATCAAGCGCATCAGCCTTCGCCTGAATCTGGACAACCCCGAAGAAGCGTAGGCGTGGGAGCACCTCCGGCAGGCGGACAGCAGCCTGCCGGGGTATGGCTCCCGCAACCAGGCCATCGTCACCGCCATCAACGATTACTTCTCTCGGACCGGAAGCGAGGACAGCACCCTGCGGAGGATTGAGAAAGCCATCCGCCAGACGACTCGGGAGGAATTCAGGGAGCACCGCTATGAACCGCACGAAGAACGGCACGAGTCAACACCGCCCATGGACACCACTTCACCCCAGGCAGCATCCGAAGAGAATCAGGACGACCACTGGGCCAACGCTGAGTCCTTCCTGGACGCCTTCTGACCCCGGCATCACCGGTGATGCCACATTCCTCATCGGAAGTGATGCCAGCCTGATGCCATGGCATCAACCATTATGCCAGCGATTCCATTCCACCGACAAGTCCCTTCCCCATCGGAGAAACCGTATTTCGGGGGCGCTCTGGGCAACCGGGGCGCTCCTCTCACGGGGATCACGGAAGTGCGCACTTCTATACTGTTTGCAACAGTATCTCCGTGCGCCCTCCGGGGGACCTGCCCGCCGCATCGAATGCGGCAGCCAGGTGCGGAGCTTCGCTCCGTCCAAGGGCTGCGGCCCTTGCGCCGCAAAGCGGCTATCCCGGGGACGACGGGGTTACCAGGGTGCGGGCCCACGGAGACCGGGTCGCCGGCATACGAAACGTGAGAGACTGTACGAGCAGTACACGCCCCTGGATGAGGAGATGAGCAGGCTGCTGGGTGTGAGGCACTGCGCGGAGAGCGTGATAAAGGGCGAGCGGAAGCGGACCAACGAGCAGCAGCTCATGCCATAAAGAGAGCGCATATGGCTTGGCAGGGTTTCCATCCCGTGTGTCGAATTCGGACACCAACGGCGGAAGCCTTGCCAGGCTTTATTTTCGCTTATGCGCGGGCTTGGAGAACAAATGGCCATGACGGATCGTCCTACTAAATGGAAGTTTTCTTCCAGCAGACAGTTGCTTTTTGGATTTTGGGGACATATAATAGGGTGAGAGGCGTTGAACGGGAATGAAGCGGTTGATGCAGGTTTGGGTGATGATCCCAATGTTGATTCTGTCTTTCGCATTTGCAGAAGCACCGTCGGACCGTCTAGGTTTCACTCTTCTGGAGCAGATGTATGGCAACGGGCAAAACGTTGTTTTCTCGCCGGTCAGTTTGTCCTTCTTGCTCGGCATGGCAGAGGAAGGTGCCGAGGGACAGACCAGAGAAGAGATTCAACGACTAACGAGTCTGCACGGCGGGGATGACGCGGCGTTGATCACAGGGTTGTCTGCCAAAGGGATCAGGATCGCCAATGCGGCGTTTGTTGCGGACGATCAGCCAATTCTTGACGGCTGGCGCAATACGGTTACAGGAGCATATGCCGGAGAGATCTTCCCCCTCGGCAGCCAGGAGGACATTGATCCATGGGTACAGCAAAGGACGGATGGACTGCTGGGACACGCACCGGGCAATCTGACGGAAGATACAAAGCTGGTACTGCTGAACGCCGTTACGATGGAGATGGACTGGCGGCTGCCGTTCTCTGCAGAAGCCACCCATGACGCTGTTTTCCATTCGCCAGCCGGCGATCAGACCGTTCCTTTCATGGGTCAGACGTATGATTGGAACACCGTCTACGGCGAACGCGACGGCGTACAGCTGCTCCAGTTGGATTACTCCGATGCTCACACCGGCATGGTTATGCTGATCGCGCTTCCGCCGGAGGGCAAACTCCCTGAACTGCTGTCCGGACTCAGGGAGGAAGGATTGGATTACTTCTCTTGTATGGAAGCAACCAACCGGGAGATCACGCTGTTTTTGCCCAAAGTTGACATCATGACACATGCAGACCTGACAGAACCTTTGCAGGCCGCGGGAATTCACATCGCGTTTACGGACGCGGCAGACTTCTCCAGGATATCTGAAAAGCCGACAAAAATCGATCGGGTTTGTCAAGAGACTTGTCTCAGGATTGATGAAGAAGGAACCAGCGCGGCTGCTGTGACTGAAATTGAAATGGCGGCGGCAGAAGCGGAGCCACTTGAGGAGCCAGTGTTGATGAATGTCAATCATCCCTTTGTGGTGCTGATTGTGGATAAGGAAACAAATGCCGTGGTTTTTGCGGCTGTGATCACTGACCCGGTCGGTACAAATGCAGATTAAGGAGCGATGACCATGAAACGCATGATGATGGTTTGGGTGATGATTCTCTGCCTGGTGCTGTTTGTCTTCACATCAGTTTATGCCGAGACAATCACCGCCCTGGCCTCCCCCGTCAACCCGGAGCACCTGGAGAATACCGCCAGTTATGCCCGGATTCTGGGTTACGATGAAGCGCGGAACACCCTGACGGTGGAGCTGATCGTGCCGGAGGTGTTTGCGGAGGAGGATGTGCTGGCGCTGGAGGTGGGAGACAGCATCTTCACCGGCGGGCAGGAGGTCCTGATCCGGAGCATCGACCGGTATGAGGATGACGGATACCTGGTCATCAACTCGGGGGCGTATGAGCACGCCCCGGGCTCCGTCTATCTGCACATGGATGAGTGGGGCAACTATATGCCAGACCGCTACGGGCATCCGACCTACAACTCGCTCGCCGTCCTTGAATGCCCGGTCACAGACAGTCTGCTGTTCCTGGACTATACAAGCGCCGAGAACGGCGACGCACTGGAGCTGCCCATCGTGCGCACGGCAGCCGAGCTCACGGCGGCCGTCCGTGACGGTGAGACAGCGCTTGGCATCGACAACGTCTATGTGGTCTTTGACGAAGACGGGCAACTGGCCACGGTGCAGCGGTTCTTTGTGTCGTGGCAGTGACGAGATCCTGTGAACAGAGGGAGGAGCCATATGAGAGCCCAAATCAAAGAGCATACGATCCTGTACGCCATCACCGCTGCCATTCCCATCGCCAATGCGGTGATTCTGCTCCTGTGCCTGAATCATTACAAGCCCCATCAGGAGATCGAATTCTACAGCGTCGCGGCCTCCGCGATCGGCATGGCGGCGGGGGCCATCGTCGCAATGATCGGCTTGCTTCGCCGTGCGGGGAAAGCCCATCTGGCGCTGAGCGTCCTCTCCGTTGCGGTGTGCGCGGCTGTTTTCCTGATCGCCCGGTCGATCCCGCTGTGCCCCATGTGCGAAGGTCTGAAGCCGGAGGACCTTGGGCTGCTGGCGCATTGGATACCGTGCGGGCCGTGAGAGAAAAACCATTTTCGGGGGGGCTATGATCTATGAAAACAAAACGCAGTATCGCCGCCATCGGCATTCCCATCCTTCTGATGCTTGCTGTATGGGGAGCCTTCCGAATCTGGCAGGCAAAAGGCTCATCGGACATCGCGGTGACCGCAACCGTTCTGTCTGAGGACGAATCCGGTCAGACAGAGCGGCAGCGGATCCAGCCGAAAGCGGCGGCGGAAGTCCTGCTGGGAAACAGTGGCCAGGCTCGTCAGGCCGTGTTCGACAATGGCATCCTGCACACAGGATTCGAACATGGTCCCGTCGAAATCAAAGGTGTGATTCCTGCTGACAGCATACGCAATGCCTGCTCACAGTCAGCCGTCACCGAAGACTGGCCTTTCTCCATCGCGTTTTACAATACGAGTTCCGGCAGGGCGTTCCACATCTATCTTGATGTCGAATACAATACTATTGAGGGTACGGCAAAAGCAGATCTCTATATCTTTGAGGATCCATATGCCGCGCCTGTTGTTGCGCATTGGGAGGGGCAACCCGGTGAACTCATTGCTGTGTCGCCGGACGGGATGGAAATATAGGTCTCACCATGAGTCGATTCCGGTCAGAAAGGCATGATCTGAGATGAAGTACATGACGCCCCAATGGTACATGATGTGCCAGGGCTTGCATCCGAGCGCAGAAAATGAACGCTCCATACGCGAGGCGATGGAGGCTTATCGCAGGGAATACGTCAAGAACTTCGGAAGAAAAGAGCCGGACTTCGGCAATGCCCATCTGCATGACAGCATCGTCCTCTCCCAACAGCAGGAGGGCGGTGATCTGGTGATGGAGCTGGAGCCTGACATGACAGATATTACCCGGCTGGTGTTCAAGGACTGCCAGGTTCAGCACCTGGACGCTTTCATCGGCAGAAAGAAACCGGGAAGCGCCGCCAAAAGAGCGGCAATTCTCAGAGAATCAGAGCCGCTGAAGGACGCCTGGTGGCTGTATGATGAGATCTACCCCACAGACGGTGGATACGAGATACACATATTGCTTGACAAGGGCAGCTTCCGCCTGATTGAATTCACCATACAGGCAAGCGAAATTGAACTGTACAGGGATGAAAGCGTATGGAAAAAGGATTTCTTTTCGTCCACGGCATCCAAGGCAGCCCGGCCCAGTTCATCTTCCTGACCGAGCGCCTGCCGGAGGACATCCGCGTCCGAAATCTCCTGCTACCCGGCCACGGCGCGGTATGTCCGGAACAGTCTCCGGGCCTCCCGCCCGGAGCTGTTGGATGTCTACAGTCAATGCGGTTTCGATCTGGTGCTGGCCGGACACGCGCATGGCGGGCAATGGCGGATCCCGGGTATCATGAACGGCCTGTGGGCACCGAACCAGGGACTGTTCCCAGCTAATGCCGGTGGGCGATACGAGCAGAACGGAACCGTGATGATTGTCAGCCGGGGGCTGGCGAGAGAATCCACCCAGGTGCCACGCTGGTACAACCGACCGGAGGTCGTGATGATTGAAGTAATCCCCGTACATTCTGAATAAGGTAATAAAGCCAAGCGATTTTGCTTGATTTTTCTCTCCCGATTTGCTATAATGCCCCTGCCAAGCGTGGCAACACTTTGGCAACACAAAGTCAGATAGCCCATCCCACAGGATGGAATATGACGAATGTGGATAATAGGAGCTAAATGAGCCTAACAAAATCGCTTAAAATGGCTTTGCCAGAAGCGAGTGGGAATAATCCCCCTCACTGCCTAAATAGACTCAATACAGCGTGGCTGCTGGCTTTCGGGAAAGAAGGTCAGCAGCCGCGTTTTCGTCCTCTGCTTCTGCTGCAAAAAAACTTTCCGCACCCTCTTGACAAAACCGTTGGAATAGGGTATAATAATCAATGTCGCCGATAAAAGCGACGGAATGACGCGGGGTAGAGCAGCTTGGTAGCTCGTCGGGCTCATAACCCGGAGGTCGTAGGTTCAAGTCCTACCCCCGCAACCATTTGGCTCAATAGCTCAGCTGGCCAGAGCATTCGGTTCATACCCGAAGTGTCATAGGTTCGAATCCTATTTGAGCCACGAACGCCGCAGAGAAATCTGCGGCATTTTTGTTTTTGGCGGAATAATAGGATACTGCAAATGGCTTTCAAAAATCAAAAAACCCCTTGCCGAGAAGGAAAGCTCCTCGGCAGGGGGCAGTGAAAATCGACGGAGGATTAGTCCTCGTCGTCCTCTTCTTCCGGCAGCTCGGCATTGTGGTACACGTTCTGCACGTCGTCGTTGTCCTCCAGCATCTCCAGCAGCTTCTGAATCTTCTGGATCGTTTCTTCGTCAGGCAGCGCAACCGTGTTCTGCGGAATCTTGTCCACTTCAGCGGTCAGGAAGGTGACGCCCTGCTTCTCCAGCGCTTCGCGGACGGTGGAGAAGTCGTTCGGCGCGGTGTAGATTTCGTAGGCGTCGTCATCCACCTTCATGTCTTCCGCACCAGCGTCCAGCGCCATCATCATCATTTCTTCTTCGTCCGAACCGGGGGTGCGCTCCACCACCAGAACGCCCTTCTCGTCGAACATGAAGCTGACGGAGCCAGTCGTGCCGAGGTTGCCGCCGTTCTTGGCAAAGCAGTGGCGCACGTCGGAAGCGGTACGGTTGCGGTTGTCGGTGATGGTATCAACGATGACCGCAACGCCGCCGGGCGCATAGCCTTCATAGGTGATCTGCTCGTAGGTCACGTTGGACAGTTCACCGCTCGCCTTCTTGATGGAGCGCTGAATATTGTCATTCGGCATATTGTTGGCTTTCGCCTTGGCAATGATGTCGCGCAGCTTGCCGTTGGATTCGGGGTTTGCGCCGCCATCGCGCACAGCAATCGCGATTTCACGGCCAATCTTGGTGAAAACAGCGCCGCGGGCAGCATCCGCCTTGCCCTTCTTCGCCTGAATATTATGCCACTTGGAATGCCCAGACATCAGAAAATCCCTCCTGAAAAAGTCAGGGAAGCGCCGCAAACCGGCATTTCCCGCGAAATAGTAGCTTGAAAACGCTTTATTATAGCATTTTGGTGCTTGTCACGTCAAGGGTGAGAGCCGTAATTTCGCGATTTTTTTGGGAAAAAACAGGGCAGAAGCGCGTTCTTCTGCCCTGATACTATTTCCAGATTCACCTGCGCCATCTGCTTGCGTCTTTTCCATTCTGGCGTCCGTTCATTCCACTTAGCGTAGCGCTGCTACGCTGCGTTTCATTCACGTTAGCCAGAATGAAAAATTCGCGGCGCATCTTGGCGCATTTTCATCTGGAAATAGTATGAAATAGTATGTTTATTGCACTTCGTACGTTCCGACCTGCTCGGATGTGCCGAAGCCCAGCACTTCGCTTGTCGGGCGGGAGTTGGTCTTGCCGCCGTCGTAAGCGCCAATCTGGTTGAGCTGCTTGCCCATGAAGACCATCACTGCCGTCTGCCCGCCGTCCATGTTGAAGGCGACCTGACAGCCCTTGGCGCGCATCATCTTCGCCAAATAGCTGATGGTAACGCCTGCGGAGCGCTTCAGGCGCCCTTCGCACATGATGGCGACGTAGTGACCGGGTTCGACCATGCCGATGGCGCAGCGCGGATTCTTGTTCTCGTTGTTGGCGTAGGCGCGCTCGGACACTTTGCCGTCCAGCAGCAGATACGGGCCGAAGGAGTACACCGTCTGTACACCCTCGTCGATGAACTCCTGCGCCGTCTTTTCCCAGCTGTGGTAGACTTTAAGGCTGCCGTCAGGCATGAACGCCAGCATGTCCAGATTCGGGAACATGGAGTTCGTTACCTGCTTTTCGGTGTACGGGTCGTCATAGAGAATGCGCCCGTCGCGGATGACAATGCCCGTGTGGCGGTTGTTGTTCACGGCGACGCGGTAAGTGTAGTAGTCCGTGTTCATCGCAAAAACGACGTTGTGCTTCTTTGCGGTTTCTGTCGCGTCCACGCGCACCTTGCCCATCTTCTCCGGGTCGTTTTGCACCGTGCGGAGCATTTCGCCCGCGTCCAAATCGCCGTACAGATCCGCCTCAAACCACGTCAGCGGCTGGGTTGCGTCGTATTTGCGCTGGATGATGACTTTGCTGGTCTGGCTGACGTAAATCCACAGTCCCTCGTCCTCGGAAGAGTAGAGGTATTCGCCTTCATCGAGGAAACCCTTGGCGTTGAGGGCGGGCATATGCGCCATGTATGCGGGCACTTCGGTGGGCGCGGGCGTGGCCTCTACGTTGTTTGCCGCCGCATCGTAAGAACCGGGCGCGTCGTAGATGTTTTCGAGGAAGTCGTCTTTGCGGACGTCCTCGCCTACGGTCGTGAACGCCAGACCAAACACGCGGTTGTCGTACTTCGTGCCCGTTTCGGTGACGCTCATGCCGGAGGATGCCTGCGTCTTGTGCAGGGTATAGGCTTCTTCCGCCAGCTCGATGCCGGTCGCGCCATTCATGCTCTTGAGCGGAACCGTCCAGTCAAACGTAATCTGATTTTCGGGGTACAGGTGCAGGTACAGCTTTTTGACCTGCCAAGTGCCGTATGCAATGGTGGACGCGGTGAACTCATCCTCGTTTGCTGCCAATGCAATGCAGTTCTGGGCGGCGTCAGCAATCATCATGTGCTGCTTGTGGCCATACTCGCCATTGGTGTCCTGCGTTACAACGACTTCCGGTTTGTACTGCCGATACAGCCCCACAATCCATTCGTTGACTTTGCCTTTGCCGCCCGCAGTTTTATAGGCTGCTTTGAGATTTTTGGCATAGCTGTCCTTGAAATTGCCAATAACCGGATACGTCCGCACGCCCATGTGCCACAGACCATTGAGCAGCTCGGAGGAGCGGGTGGTGTTGGAGCGGGTGAAGTACGCCACAACCACCTTGCGCTGCTGCTCGACAGCGTAGGTGGGAATTGCGCCGCCGAAGAAAATCAGCTCATCATCCGGGTGCGTGGAGAGGAAGAGGATATCCGCCTTCTCCTCCGTCGGCTGCCATACCTGCACCCAGTCGGGCAAATCGCCCTCAGAAAGCACAAACAGGTCGTTGATGCGCAGGGCGGTTTTCTTCTCGCTTGTCACCGCCAAGCGGACATGCTGCGCGGGCTGCGGCAGCGCAACATACGCGTGGAGGAAGCGCGTGTCGCCCGGCACGGCGGTGAACCAGTCCTTACCGTCGTCGCTGGTCTGGATTTCCCACGATTCAGGCATGTTGCCGAAGCAGACATAAAGCCCGGCAATTGGCTTGCCCTCCGGCGCGGTAATTGCGATCCATGGGGTTTTGATTTTGTTGCTCTCCCAGTAAGAAGTATACTTCTTGTCCGTCATCAGCGTGTATTTCCGCCCGGAACTGCACACCTTGAACTTGCAGTCCTCTGTGATATCATTCGCTTCCGCGGCGAAGGCAACGCTCAGGCTCAGCGCGAGCAGCGTCAGCAGCGCTATCAGCCATTTCTTCATAATCAATGCCATTCCTTTCTATGATACTCCAACCTGAAGAATAGCATAAAAAGAAGGCGATTGTCAACGAAAACCGGCAGAAGAATGGAAAATTTACAACTTCCGTCCGCATTCGCTGTTGACGGAAGGCAGGGAGCATGGTACAATGCAGCGTAGGAAGGGGGGAGAAGCATGCAACAGCCGCGCATCTTTTTTGCTGTGGCGCTGCACGAAAAGTACGCGCTGCCGACCGATGCGCTGTATACGCCAATTCAGGCGGGGGCGGCGATTCATCCGCCGCTGGGGCTGATGCGCGACGACACGGGCGAAAATATCAGCGCGAAGAACGGCAGCTACTGCGAACTGACGGTGCTGTACTGGATGGCGCACAATGTGGATGCGGACTGGTACGGCTTGTGCCATTATCGGCGGTACTTCTCCCTCCGCAGAACAGGCTGCCCGCAAAAGCGCATTCTGACGCGCGCGCAGCTGCTGCCCCTGCTTGATACGGCGGATATTTTTTTGCCGAAAAAGCGGCACTACTGGCTGGAAACGAACTTCACGCAGTATGCCCATGCGCACCACGAGGAGGATTTGTGGAAGGCGCGGGCGGCGCTTGCGCGGCTGCATCCGGGGCAGGAGCGCGTGTTTGACCGCGTGATGGCGCGCCGCTCCGGGCATCGGTTCAACCTGATGCTGATGCGCCGGGACGCGCTGCAAAGCTATGCATCGTGGCTCTTCCCCCTGCTGGACGCGGCGGAAATTGACACGACGGGCTACAGCGCACGGGATAAGCGGGTGCATGGTTTTCTGGCGGAGCGGCTGCTGGACGTGTGGCTGGCACAGCAGGATTACCGCGTGAAAGAACTGCCCGTGGCGCATCTGGAACGGCAGCACTGGGGAAGGAAGATTGCAGCGTTCCTGCTGCGGAAAATGGGAATCAAAAACGACCGAACGGCGCGGTGAAGCGGGTTCGGTCGTTTTGCTGAAAAAATATATTTTCGTAGCATTCTTGACAAACGATTAACGAATGATATAATAATATTATCATAAGCATGCAAACTGTATGCGGAAAGAAGGATTGGTTATGAAAAGGAGAGCACTTTCAACGCTGATGGCGCTGTCCCTGTTCTGCGCGGGTGGGGCAGCAATGGCAGACGGCGCGTATACGCCCGGAACTTACACGGTTTCTGCGGACGGCAACAACGGCGCAATTACCCTGCGTGTTGAAATGACGGCGGATGCGATTGCGGATATCAAAGTCGTGTCACAGAGCGAAACGGCAGGCTTGGGTGATGTTGCCATCGACAAGATGATTGAGGCTATCCTTGTGGCGGGCAATACCGACGTTGATACGGTCAGTCAGGCGACCGTATCCAGCGAAGCAGTGATTGCGGCAGTGAATGCGGCGCTATCTCGCGCGGAAAAGGGTGAAGTGGACACCGTGGCATCTCCCGTGGCAGAAGCGGTGACGGAAGAAACGTTTGCCGACCAGTGCAAGGCGGCGGGCATCGACTTCACCTACGAAGACCCGAATGCGTCAATTTACGATTTCCAGACGACGGATGCGGCTGTGGACGTTATTACGCACGCGTCCGGCAAGGCGAAGTATGTGGATGAAACGGACGGCCCGTGCATCCGTACCCCGCTGGATCTGGCGGCGCGCTCGGCAGTGAAGGTCAAGGTCTACTATTGGATTGCGGATGAAAATGGCGTTTCGACGCTGGAGGAAGCCGCGAAGCTCGAAAATGCGCAGTATGTCAGCGTACCGTTCCCGAATGACGGCGGCAAGTACGCCATCAAGCTGCAAAGCAATGGCTTGGGCACGAATACGGTTGTGACCATTGACGAGAACAACGAGCCGACGGTTGCTATTTTCGGCTTGAAGTACACGGTGGATGAGAACGGCACAGATGTTTACACGTCCTGCGCGGTGATGGCGGAAACGGCGACGTACCGCAACCTGATTGCGGGCAGCCCCATTGTCATCTCCTACTATGAATACAATCCCTTTACGGAGAAGAAAATCGGCATTGGTGCACGCAATGCGGGCGCGCGCGTGCAGTGCGAACTGGATCAGCAGCGCAGTATGCTGACGACGATTCCTGCCGAGGGCGAAACGGCGCAGAAAATCAGCGTTGCGGACTATCTTGCGATGGACGAAGACGCACGGAATGCGATTCAGATTAAGTATATCACGATGGTTGCAAAGGTAGTTGCCTTGTACTCCATCGGTTGATACCCAAATAGCAAAGGGCTGCCATGCACAATCTGCACGGCAGCCCTTTTTACAATGGCACTTTTCCAAAGCCCAACACGCGGGCATTGCCTGAGAGTAGTACCAGTTCAATCGCGCGAAAGGGAGTCCAGAGGGTCGAAGACCCTTTGGCGGGGTCAAGGGGCAGCGCCCCTTGGGTTCCCCCCAATCAACACGCGGAAGCAGTATGAAAGTGAAATCAACTCAATCGCGCGAAAGGGTCAAGGGACGAAGTCCCTTGCGGGGTCAAGGGGCAGCGCCCCTTGGGTCACCCCACCCACACCGTCTCTTTCAGCAAGTCCTCGTCCTTCGCACTGTGCCCCGCCATCAGCATGAAGTCGCCCGGCGCGAAAACACGCTCTTCCGCACGGTTGATGTAGGTAAACGCGGTGCGGTCGAGATGGAAGGTGACCTCCTGCTCCTCGCCCGGCTGCAGAAGCACCTTGCGGAAGGCAATCAGCTGCTTCACAGGCTGCATCACCTCGCATACGCAGTCGCGCAGGTACACCTGAACCGTCTCTTCGCCCGCAATGTCGCCCGCGTTGCGCACCTTCACCGACAGCGTGAGCGAATCCGCATCCACCGCCAAATCGCGGTAGACAAACGGCGCATAGCCGATGCCCTCGCCAAAGGTGAACAGCGGCTCGGCAGGCAGGTCGCTGTAGTGTCCCCAGTGCCAGCCGGGGAGATGGTTGTAGTACACTGGCACCTGCCCCGAATGGTGCGGGAAGCTGATGGGCAGCCGCCCGGACGGATTCAGCCGCCCGAAAATTGCTTCCGCGACCGCCTGACCGCCGAACATGCCGCCGTTGAAGGCGCACACGAGCGCATCCGTCGAATGGGCAATTTCCGGAATCGCCAGCGGCTTGGAGGACAGCAGCACCGTCACCAGCGGAATCCCCAGCGCACGCAGCTCGCGGTAGAGCTCCAGCTGCCGCCCGGACAGGGCAAGGTCAGCGCGGTCTTTCGTTTCGCCGTACTGTGCGTAAACGTCGCCCACAACAAGCACAATCGCATCCGCATTCCGGCACGCAGCCACCGCACCCGGAATGTTGTCAGCATCCGAAGGAAGCACGCCGCACCCGCGGTGGTACACAACCTCGAAATTCTCCTGCGCGCCGATGGCCTCGATGCCCTCGCGAATCGTCACATATGGGCGGACGGCGGGGCGGTTCGGGATGAGTTTGGGATGCGTGAAGTACGTCCAGTCGCCATACTGCGCGCGAATGTCGTCCGCGCTCGCACCGATGACCGCCACACGGCGGACGGATGTCAAGGGCAGGGTGTGCGCGTCGTTTTTGAGCAGGGTGATGGACTTGCGTGCCGCCCGAAGCGCCGCCTGCTGATGCTCCTCGCACCCGATGCACCCCGGACGCCCGCTCTTCTCCGGCTGCGCAAGCAGATTCATGCGGCACTTGACGGTCAGAATGTGGCGCACCGCGTCGTCCAGCACGGCTTCGTCGAGCTTGCCGGAGCGCACCGCGTCAATCGCCGCATCGTAGAAGCCGAGGGAGGTCATCATCATGTCGTTGCCTGCCTTGGCAGCCAGCACGGACGCTTCGGGCATGTCCGCCGCGACGTGCTGGGCGGTCAGAAGCGAATGGCAGTTGTCCCAGTCGGTGACGCTGAAGCCGTCAAAGCCCGCGTCGCCTCGCAGAATCGCCTTCATGCTCTTCTCGTCGGCGGTGAAGGGCGTGCCGTCGATGGAACCATATGCCGTCATGACCGTTGCGCACCCTGCCCGGAACGCCTTCTCGAACGGCGGCAGGAACGTCTCGCGCAGGCGGCGGTACGTCATTTCCGTGTCACAGGCATCGCGCGCACCGACCGCTTCGCCGTAGCCGATGTAGTGCTTGGCACACGCCAGAATATGCTCGCCGTCGGACAAATCGTCGCCCTGATAGCCGCGCACGATCGCTTCGCCTAATTCACCCGCCAGATAGGGGTCTTCGCCGAAGGTTTCGTCGACGCGCCCCCAGCGGGTGTCGCGCCCCAAGCACAGCACGGGCGAGAACGTCCAGTGCAGCCCGTCGGTGGCGACTTCGCGCGCCGTCACTTCGCCCATTTCGCGCGCGATGTCCTTGTCCCACGCGCAGGCGCACGCCAGCTGCGACGGGAAGATGGTGGCGTGGTCATTCAGCCCATGCCCGTGGATGGCGTCAATGCCGAACAGCACGGGGATGCCCAGACGGCTATGGAGCGCCGCCTGCTGCACCTCGCGCGCGTCGTCGCCCAGAACGTGCAGGAACGAGCCTGCGCCGAGCTTCGCCCAGCGCAGCGCTTCCTCGCGCCCGACGACGGTGTAGGGAACCTGCACCATTTGGGCGGCTTTTTCTTCCAGTGTCATTTGGGACAGCAGGGTTTCCACCTGCTGGTGGATGGCTTCGTTGGAAAGCATGGAGAATCCTCCTTGTTGGCGTGAATCGTTTTGGCACCGTGCGTGGAATACCCTCATGATACAGGCAAAAGAGAAAAAAGGCAAGCGGGGGAGCGGGGAAAATTTTGCGAAAACGATTGAGAAGTCAAGAAAAAACAGACGTTTGGGCTGATTGCACGGATTTTCGGAAAAGTTTTCGGACATTTTTTTGCTTTGGCGCAAGGATTTTTCACTTGTTTGTCGTACTCTTTGAGTGGAAAATAGTATTGTTCTTTTCATTTTTGAAAGGAGTATGCAATGAATCGGGAGCGTTATTTGCAGGAAATCGACGCGGTGAACGCAGCGGGAAAATATCACCCGACGTGGGAATCGCTCAGCACCCACCCTGTGCCGGACTGGTATCGGGAGAAGCGGCTGGGCATCTTCCTGCACTGGGGCGTGTTTTCTGTTCCGGCGTATCATGATTGGTACGCGCGGAACATGTACATCAAGGGTTCGCCGGAATACGAGTACCACTGCCAGCATTACGGGCAGCCGAAGGATTTCGGGTTCAAGGACTTCATTCCGCAGTTTAAGATGGAAGCGTTCGATCCGCAGGCGTGGGTGAAGCTGTTCCGGGAAGCGGGGGCGGATTACATCGTGCCGGTGGCGGAGCATCACGACGGCTTCCAGAATTACCGGAGCGAGCTGTCCCACTGGAACGCGGCGGAAATGGGCCCGCACCGGGACATCATGGGCGATTTGCTGGTGGAGGCGGAGCGCGCGGGCATGACGCTGGGCGCATCGAGCCATCGCGTGGAGCATTGGTGGTTCCTGGGGCATGGGCAGGAGTTTGACAGCGACATCAAGCAGCCGATGCACTTGGGGGATTACGCATGGCCTGCCATGCCTGAACGGGAGAATCAGGACTTGTTCTCCGAGCCGATGCCGACGGATGAGTTTCTGACGGACTGGCTGCTGCGCTGCTGCGAGATCGTCGACCGCTATCATCCGCGCATCCTCTATTTCGACTGGTGGATTCAGCATTCCGCCGTCAAGCCGTACCTCCAGCGCTTCGCCGCGTACTACTTCAACGTGATGGAAAGCCGCGGCGGGTGCGTTATCAACTACAAGCACGACGCATTCCCGTTCGGCATCGGCGTGCCAGACATTGAGCGCGGGCAGTTCGCGGAAGCGAAGCCGTTCCTGTGGCAGTCGGACACGTCCGTCATGCGCGGCAGCTGGTGCTACTCTGTGCAGCCGGACAAGGCGGTCTACAAAGCGCCGCAGGAGATTGTGCAGGACTTGCTGGACGTGGTGAGCAAAAACGGCCGCCTGCTGCTGAATTTCGGCCCGAAGCCGGACGGCACGCTGGCGGACAAAGACGTTGAAATCCTGCACAAACTGGCGGACTGGATGCACGTCAACGACGAGTGCATCCACGGCACAGGCTTGTGGCGCATCAATCAGGAAGGCCCGACGAAGATTCAGGAGGGGCAGTTTGCCGACGGCGCGTCCCGCAACTTCACCAGCGAGGACTTCCGCTTCACCTGCCGCGGCGGAAACATCTACGCGGCGTGCATGGCGTGCCCGGCGGACGGCAAGCTGCACATTCGGTCTCTACGCGAGGCGGACGCGAGCCACTTGCCGCTCTGGCACGGCATTGTGCGGAAGGTGGAGGTGCTGGGCAATCCCGCGCAGGTCGCGTGGACGCGCGACGGCGAAGCCCTGCATGTGGATTTGGGGACTTACCAAAGCGACATGCCGGTTGTGGTGAAAATCATCACGGACTAAAGACGGCGGTTTCCGCGCCCTGTGCGCATGAAAAAGCCATCAATATTATCATAAAGGAGAGCATCAACATGCGTTTTACGCAAGGTTACTGGGTCATCCGGCAGGACTATGTGACGTCCTACGCCACGCAGACCGTGCGCGTCATCAAGAACGACAAGGAGCTGCACATCATCAGCGCCTGCCGCCCGATTCGCCACCGCGGCGACATTCTTGACGGCGGCTCGCTCGACATTGTGTTCACCGCGCCGCGCAGGAACATCATCCGCGTGCAGGTGACGCACTTCGCCGGAACGCCGCGCAAAGACCCCAAGTTCACGACGTATGAAGAGGATGTGACGCCCGAAATCCGCGAGGATGACGACTACGCCTACTTCACCTCCGGCGACCTGACTGCGCGCGTGAGCAAGGGCGGCAATTGGGCGGTGGACTATATGGTCGGTGACCGCGTCCTGACGACCTCCGGTTGGCGCGGCATGGGTCGTGCGCTGAAGAAGGACGGCACGCCCTGTTCGCTTCTGCCGCACGGCACGTCCTACATGTCCGAGAGCCTCCAGCTGGACGTGGGCGAATGCGTTTACGGTCTGGGCGAACGCTTCGGCGCGTACGTCAAGAACGGTCAGACGGTTGATATGTGGAACGCGGATGGCGGCACGGCGTCGGAGCTGGCGTACAAGAACATCCCGTTCTACATGACCAACCGCGGCTACGGCGTGCTGGTGGAGAACGCAAGCGACGTGTCCTTTGAGGTCGCGACGGAAAAGGTGGAGCGCGTCCAGTTCTCGCACGAGGGCGAAACGATGGTCTACGACGTGATTTACGGCGGCACGCCGAAGGACACGCTCGACCTGTACACCGCGCTGACGGGTCGCCCGGCGCTTGTGCCCGCGTGGTCGTTCGGTCTGTGGCTGTCCACCTCCTTCACCACGAATTACGACGAACAGACGACTTCCTCCTTCATCAACGGCATGGCGGAGCGCGACATTCCGCTGTCCGTGTTCCACTTCGACTGCTACTGGATGAAGGGCTTCAACTGGTGCGACTTCGAGTGGGATCATGACACGTTCCCCGACCCGGTGGGAATGCTCAAGCGCTACCACGAGAAGGGGCTGCATATCTGCTGCTGGATTAACCCGTACATCGGTCAAGCGTCGCCGATGTTCAAGGAAGGCATGGAGCATGGCTACCTGCTGAAAAAGACCGACGGCAGCCTCTTCCAGACCGATATGTGGCAGGCGGGCATGGCGATTGTCGATTTCACCAATCCGGATGCCTGCAAGTGGTACGCTTCTTACCTCTATAAGCTGATGGACATGGGCGTGGACTGCTTCAAAACCGACTTCGGCGAGCGCATCCCGGTGCGCGACATCCGGTGGTTTGACGGCAGCGACCCGGTCTATATGCACAACTATTACACCTACCTGTATAACAAAGTCGTCTTTGACGTTGTGAAGGATCGCAAGGGCGAAGGGGAAGCGATTCTGTTCGCCCGCAGCGCGACGGTCGGCGGTCAGCAGTTCCCGGTGCACTGGGGCGGCGATAACTCCGCAACCTACATCTCAATGGCGGAAACGCTGCGCGCGGGTCTGTCCATGAGCCACAGCGGCTTCGGCTACTGGAGCCACGATATTTCCGGCTTTGAGTCCACCGCGCCGGCGGATGTTTACAAGCGCTGGGTGCAGTTTGGCCTCTTGTCCTCCCACAGCCGCCTGCACGGCTCGACCAGCTACCGCGTGCCGTGGCTGTTTGACGAGGAGAGCGTGGATGTCTGCCGCAAGTTCACCAAGCTCAAGTGCCGCCTGATGCCCTACCTGTACGGCAAGGCGGTGGAGGCGCACGAACACGGCGTGCCGATGATGCGCCCGATGATGCTGGAGTTCCCGGATGACCCGGCGTGCGATATGCTCGACCGCCAGTACATGCTGGGCGATTCGCTGCTCGTTGCGCCGATTTTCCGCAAGGACGGCGAGGTGCAGTATTATCTGCCCGACGGAACGTGGACGTCCCTGCTGGACGGCGGCAAAGTCGAGGGCGGCCACTGGCAGACGGAGATTCACGACTTCATGTCCCTGCCGCTGATGGTGCGTCCCGGCACGGTGCTGCCGCTCGGCGCGCATGACGACCGCCCGGATTACGACTATCTGGACGGCGTGGAGCTGCACGTCTACCAGCTGGCGGACGGCGAGAGCGAGACGGTTGAAATCCCCGACACGAAGGGCAGTGTCGCCGCGACCTTCACCGTGACGATGAAGGATGGTCAGGCGCAGGTCGAAACCGATTCTACGAAGCCGTATACCGTGGTTGTGCATCAGTAAATAACAACAGCCCTCTGGCGCAGGATGCTTGCGTCAGAGGGCTGTTTGCGTAATATGCGATATTGTTATTTCTATATGCAATCAATGTTGTGCAGAGGGTTTCGCGTCTGCGGACGCGACAAGGGGGCAACGGAAACAGACGAATGTCTGCGGTCGCCCCCTTGACCCCTTCGCAGTCGCCTCCCATGTTACTTGGTTTTTATCGTTACAGGGGCGACAAAAAGGAAAACGATATTATACTTCCGGTGACGCCGTTGCTGCCGCATCCTCCGCGACATACACCGCCGCCCCATCCATGCTTGCATTCTCCAGCAGTTCTGTCAGGAACAAGTACAGCGCGTGATGATCCCGCGCCAGATTATACCCCGATAGAATCAGCAGTTCGCCGGAATCCGCCAGCACCATCAGCGTAATTTTGTCCTCGCCGTCGCCAAAGGCATCGTTCACCACGCCGCCGAGAATGCAGAAGCCGGGCTGGGCGTCAAAATCCATCGTCTCGCTGGTCTTGGGGTCGAAATCCTGCATCAGGATGGGCAGCGCCGCCGCCGGGTCTTCATCCGGCACGCGGGGAATCACCATCGCCACCACGCGCGAATCTTCCCGCACAAGCGTGATGCGCCCCTCCGCCATCTCCACATGCGCGTCCTCCGGCAAAACCACGTTGAAGGGCGCAAGTGCGCTTTCCGGCACGGCGGTCAGCATCGGCGTGGGCGCGGGCGTGCCGGTCGGGGCGTCCGTTTCTTCCGCCAGCGGGCAGGAGAAGGTTATCAGGGAAAAAAGAAGCATCAGGCAAAGCAGCCGCGTCATGCGCCGCATGGTCATGCACCTCCGTCAAAAGCAGTTTTGTGTCTTCATCATACCGCATTTGCGCGCGGATGTCAATTTGCGAAATGTAACACTTCCTTTTAGGGGAAAATTATGATATGATAAGGGCAGAAATTCCCGCAACACGAAGGAGGTTTTTCCCTTGATGCAGAAAATCATCCGCCACCTGTTCTGCCAGCCGCACATGGCGCGCCGGATTGTTGTGCTGATTCTCAGCGTAACGATTATGGGCGCGTGCGTGTCGGTGTTCGACCGCATTCAGTTCGGCACAGACCCCGCGTCCGTGCTGAATCTGGGCGTTGCCAATAAGCTGCACATGCTCCTTGGCACCTACCAGATGCTCTTCTACGGTGCGCTGCTCATCGTCGTGATGGCGATGCGGCAGTGGGAGTTCATCGGCCTGGGGTCGATTGCAAACATGGTGCTTGTAGGTTACTCGAAGGACTTGTTCGATGTTATCTTTAGCAGCATGAACATCCTCAATCGCGGCGCAATGGGCATGACGGAGCGCATCTGCTGGCTTGTGCCGACGCTGGGCGTGTTCATGGTCGCCGTGGCGTTCTATATGGTGGTGGAGCTTGGCAGCGGGCCGTATGACGCGATTCCGCAGATTATCTCGAAGTACGTCAAGAAGATTCCCTATGCCGTGATTCGCATGATTTACGACCTGTCCGCGATTGCCATCGGCTGGCTGCTGGGCAGCACGGTCGGGGTGGTGTCGATTGTTACGGGCTTCTTCCTCGGCCCGATTATCGCGGCGATTGCGAAGAAATTCCGCCCATGGTTTGCGTAATTTCCCGGAGGTGACATGATGCTCGCCGAAAGAATGGATTTGCTGACGAAGCGCCCGCAGGGAACGCTTTTCCCTCCGGCGCAGAACCGCGCGGCGTGGGAAGCGCTGCCCGCCGACGACCGCATGGACATGGAAACGTTCATTGCCAAGTGGCGCGGTACGCCCTACCCGATGCTGCTGCTGAGCGACTACGCCGCATTCGTCCGCACGGGCAGCCGCGCACAATGCGAAACGCCGTATTTCGCGCGTCGGCGGAAGCTTATCGCGGCGGTATTAGACGTGTGCCTGCACGGAGAATCGGCGGATTTGTCCCCGGTGGAGGATGGCTTGTGGTGCATCTGCGAGGAAACGACGTGGGCGATCAGCGCCCATGCGAACCTGACGGCGGCGCACCCGTTTCCTATCAGCGGCGAACCGATACTGGACTTGTTCGCCGCGCAGACTGCCATGGTGCTGTCCTTTACGCTGACGATGCTGGGCGATTGGCTTGACAGCTCCCTGCGCCAGCGGGTGACGGCGGAAATTCAGCGCCGCACGATTGACCCGTTCCTGCACCGCAATACCGACTGGTGGATGGGCTTCACGCGCAAGGATTTGTGCAACTGGACGCCGTGGATTGTGTCGAACGTGATGTTCTCAGCGCGGTGCTTGCTGGACGACCCGCTGCCTGTGTACCGCCGCGCCTGCGGGATGCTCGATGCATATCTGCGTTGCATCCCGGCGGACGGCGGCTGCGACGAGGGCGCGGCGTACTGGAACATGGCGGCAGGCAGCCTGCTGGACTGCCTTGAACTGATGGCGGAAGCCGGGCTGACCTGCTGGGACGAGCCGAAATTGCGGAACATGCTGCGCTTCCCGCTGCTGATGTCGCTGGGGAACGGCTATTTCGCGAACTTCGCGGACTGCGACGCGCGCCCGGTGATGTATGGCGAGCGATTGCAGCGCGCGGGCGAACTGCTTCGCGATGCGCCGTTGACGGCGATGGGGCAGAACCTGCGCGGTCAACCGACGGACTGCATCGGCGACGTGCCGCACTTTTCGCGCCTTTTGCAGCGGCTGTTCCATCCGGCTGGCGCAGGTCAGTCGGCAGGGGACACGCAGGACACGCTGCTGCCGGACTTGCAGGTGCGCATCATCCGCCGAAGCGGGTGGACGCTGTGCATCAAGGGCGGGCACAACGGCGAAAGCCACAATCACAACGACGTCGGGTCGCTGATGGTGTATGTGGACGGGCATCCGCTGCTGGTGGATGCGGGCAACATGGTTTATACCGCGAAAACTTTCTCCGATGCGCGCTACACGCTCTGGAACTGCCGGAGCATGTACCACAATGTGCCGCTGATTGGCGGATTCGAGCAGTGCGCCGGGGCAGAATACGCCGCGCGGAACTTCCGTGCTTTGCCGGACGGCGCGTCGCTGGACATGGCGGGCGCGTATCCGGCGGAAGCGGGCGTGCTGTCGGCGATTCGCGGCGCATTGGTCACGCCAGATGGGGTTCAAATTGCGGACGAAATCACCCTGCAAGCGCCGGAAGCCGTCACGTTCACCATGCTGGCGCGGGAGAAGCCGGAAATCCGTCCGGGCGGGATTGAATTTGCGCACGCACGGATGGAAATCAGCCCCATGCTGGCGGCGGCGGTGGAAGAAATCCCCGTTACCGACGCGCGGATGGCAAAGAACTGGCATGGGTCGCTCTGGCGGATTGCGCTGACGGCGGAAGCGGGCAGGCATCAGCGGCTGTCCATCAAAATCAGCAGAAATAATTTTGCGAATCAGGAATGAGAGCGGCGCTTCATTCGTTTTATGATTGGAAAGCCAATGGAAGGAGGAAACTTCCTTATGAAAAAATTCTGGAAAATTGTGATGCTGACCGTCCTGTGCGTATCGCTGCTGTGCGGCGTGACGGCGATGGCGGAAGCCGACCGTTTTCAGTTTGAAAAAACAAATTTGACCGTCTTTGAGGGCAATACGCTGGAATTGTCGCTCATCCGGCAGGGCAATTGCGCGGCGGACGGCGAATTGACATTTGTCAGCGGGCGCGAGAACATCGCGACGGTGGATGAAAACGGTGTGGTAACGGGGCTGACGAAAGGGAAGGCGACGATTACCGCGACGCTCAAAACCGAGAAGCGGACGTGGAAAGCGTCTGTCAACGTGACGGTGGCGCGCGCCGTGACGGACATTGCGGTGAACGAAACGAGTCTCACGCTCTATGATGCGGCAGATCCGCTCATCAGTCACCTGACGGGCGGCGCGGACGGCCGCGTGCTGCTGCTGCGCAAAGGCAAGCAGGTGTCGATTCGGGCGACGCTGTCCCCCAATGACGCGAACAACCGCCGTTACACCGTCGCTTCGTCGGATACGGACGTGGTGCGTGTGAGCGGGTCAACGCTGACGGCGCGCGGCGCGGGCGAGTGCATCGTGACCGTGGCGAGCGAATCGAACCCGGAAGTCAGTGTGGATTACCGCGTCATCGTCATCACCCCGGTAACGGGCGTGACGGTGACGGCGGACACCAAGACGCTCTTCATCGGCACAACGGCGCAGCTGACCGCGACGGTGAAGCCGGCGGATGCATCCATCACGGGCGTGAAGTGGGAGAGCACGAACGAGAAAGTTGCCGTTGTGGATGAATACGGCGTGGTGACGGGCGTTGGGCGCGGACAGGCGACCATTCGCGCGACGGCGGCGGATGGCGGCGGTCAGCGCGCAAGCGTGAACGTGACCGTCAAGCAGCAGCCGGAAAGCATCACCCTGAGCGGCTTAAGCGGCAATATCCGCGTGGGCGGCGGCGTGACGCTGAAGGCGACCGTGCTGCCGAACACGACAAGTGACAAGGCGGTTGTGTGGTCTACGTCGGACGCGAGCGTCGCGACGGTGAGCGCGAACGGCTACGTCAAGGGCGTGCGCGCGGGCAGCTGCACCATCACATGCCAGAGCAAGACGTTCCCGGAGGTCTATGCGCAAATCGACGTGACGGTGTATGCGCCGGTTACGTCCATCACCTTCAACGAGAAGAAACCGTCCGTGGCGGTGGGGCGCAGCATTGCCCTCAGCTGGACGGTGAAACCGCAGGACGCGACGGATTCGTCCGTCAGCTTCTCGACGAACAAGCCGGATGTTGTGTCGGTGTCGAATGACGGCATCGTGACCGGTCTCAAGCGCGGTGAATGCTACGTCTACGCGACCGCGAACGACGGCAGCGGCAAGAAGGCGACCATCCGCGTGACGGTGACGCAGCCGGTCACGGGCGTGACGATGAAGTACACCTCGCAGAACGTGGGGCTGAACAAGTACACCACGAACACCGCTATTCTGGAACCCGCGAACGCCGACAACAAGAAGATGCAATGGACAAGCCAGGATGAGCGCATTGCGACGGTATCGGGCAACGGGCTGAATCCGAAGGTGACGGGCCGTGCATGGGGCACGACGACCATCATCGGTACGACGGATGACGGCAGTTATGTCGTCACCTATACCATCAACGTCGGCAGCAGAAAGGATGCGCTGCGCATCACGAATCTGTGGGCGGAAAACAACGCGGCGAAGATTGTTGTTTACAACGCCAGCAACCTGACCATCACCAAATTCTACTACACGATTTACCTTTACAATGCCTTCGGCGAACCGCTGGTCTGCAACACCGACGGGCGGTCCTTCTCCTTCACGGGCACTTACAACTTCACCCTTGCCCCTGGTGAAGCGACCCGCCACGGGCAGTTCTCCTTCGGGCGCGAGTACATCAAGCCCTATGGCGTGGGGCAGGTGGTCATGCGCATCAATGGCTACGACATTGAGGGCGGTGAGCACTACGATATTCCTGCCAATGACCAGCCGGAATTCACTTGGAAGGCCACGATTGACGACGGACAAGGGTAATCCCGATGCCGCTTCTGGAAACAGGAGCGGCGCTTTTTAATTGGGAGTGAGAAGTTGAAAACAAGAGGCAGCAAATGGGCGATTTCTTATCAGCGTCAGCAACAAAAGAAGTATTTTTGCAGCTATCTTGACACGCTTTTTCACCTGTGCTACACTGTGAGCGGTTGAAGAATGCCGTGTTCTTCGACCCTTTGCGGTATCCCAATAAATTGGAACTATCAACAGGTAATGTTTTTATTCACAGGGGAGGTCATCCGAATGAATACAACCCTGCTGGCAGCGCTCGCGCTGGGCGGTGCTGCGCTCTCGATCAAGAAGCCGACGCAGAACCACAACCTGATGCGTCTGCCGTCCTTCCGGGGCATTGCGGAAGTCCGCGCAAGTCTGCCGGGACGGATGCGGCTCTATCTGCCCGCCGTATCCGCCAACCGCGAAGCCGCAGAGGAAATGAAGCGGCAGCTGGAAGCAACCGGCGTGGTGCATGAAGTGGCGCTCAACTTCCGCCTGTCTACCGCTCTCATTCGCTACGACGAGACGAAGGTAGAAGCCGCTGTGGTGCAGGGCGCGGTGCTGAAGCTGATGGGACTGACCGACGCGCTGCAGAAAGAACCGGTCAGCCGAATTCAAAGCGGGTTGAATACGCTGATGACGGCAATCAACCACGGTTTGCTGGAGGCGACGAACGGTCTGCTTGATGTGCGGACGCTGGCGGGATGCGCGCTGACGTTCGCGGGCGTGAAAAGCCTTGCGGTTAGCGGCGCGGCTGTTCCGGGCGCGATGACGCTGCTCTGGTGGGCAGCCAGCATCTGGAGGCGAAACGACAGTGGGACGAATTGAAACGGCGCTGATTCGCCACTACCTGAAGCCCGCTGTGACCAGCGACCTGCCGGGGCGCTTGCGCTTGAGCTTTAAGGGATATCAGATGCTGCCGAAGGAAGCGCTGCCGTATCTGCATTATGTGCAGGATGTGATGACGATGCTGCCGGGGGTGCGGGGCGCGCAGGTGAATCCGCGGATTGGCACGGCGCTGGTGACGTATGACGCGAGCATGACCAATCGGGAGGAAATCCTGCGGTGGATTGCGACAGCGGTGGATACGGGGCTGGAATTGGCGCAGGAGATTGACTGGACGAAGAGCGATGTGGGGGAGGAAGAACTGGCGACGATGGCACGCCGCCACCTCGCGCTTCGCTTGGGACAGGTAAAAAAGTAACGGAAAAAGACAGTAAGGGAAGTGCACGCAAGCCGGGCAGCCAAAAAAGGGTCAAGGGGCAATGCCCCTTGCGGAGTCCAGAGGCGGCGCCTCTGGTGGGGTTTGGGGCAACGCCCCAACAGTTCCACGGGTGACCATTCCAAAGGGAAAAAACAAAAAAGGGCGCAGGCAGCGAAGCGTCCCTGCCAGTAACTTCGCGCTTCCTCAGAAGCGCCCCCAAGCTGCTCTTTCCAACACCTATGCTGTGTCGCGCCAGATTGGCGCGACCGTGTAGCTGGTCTTTCAAACATAGCTGGTCTTTTCCGCAAGCAAGGGTTTCGCCTCTGCGGAGGCGACAAAAGGGCAATGGAAACGGACGAAGTCCGCGATCGCCCTTTGGAAACCCTCGGTGCACACTCCTGTTAGTTGAGCCTTTTCACGGCAAGGGTTTGCGCAATCGACGCGAAAAAGCATGAATCATAGAATCTGAATTGCCAAATCAAAGAAGGGATAACATGTTCAATCGGGAAACACAGAAAAACTGGATGAAGAGTCAGGTGGCGCATAGCCTTCGCGGGCGGCTGCGGCTCAGAGTAGAAGGGCTGAACTTCCTGAATGACGAGAAGGAAGAAATTGCCCAGATGCTTGCCAACCTGCCGGGTGTGCAGTGCGTGCAGGTGACGCCGATTACCTGCGGCATCCTCCTGCGCTTCGATCCGACCGCGACGGATACGTCGATTCTCTGTGAGGGCGTGGACGTGACGATGGCACGCTATGCCATGAACGCCTACCGCAATCGTCAGGCAGGCAGCAAGCCGGAAGAACCGGAAGTGTCCATGACGACAAAGCAGCTGACAAAGCGGCTGGCGCTCAACGCGGGCGCAGTGGTGCTCGGTCACACGATTCTGCCTGGCAGCCTGCTCGGCGGCGCGATGGCGAGCTTTACGTCGCTGGAAGCGCTGACCAGTTTGGGACTGACGATGCCGATGGCACGGAGCGCGGCGGCGGGTCTGCGCCGCGATATGCGCCCGAACGCCGATTTCCTGACGGTTACGTCGATTGTCGCAAGTCTGCTGCTCGGTACGCCGCATTCCGCCCTGATGATTCTGGCGCTGTCTGACCTTGCAGAACTGATGACGTCCTACACCATCGAGCGCACGCGGTCGTCCATCAAGCAGATGCTGTCGGTGGAAGACGGCGAGGTCTGGAAGGTGCTCACGGACGGTCGGCTGGAAAAGACGCCGATTGGTAAACTCGAAGCGGGCGACACCATCGAGGTGCACACGGGCGAGAAAATCGCGGTGGATGGCACGGTGGTGTCTGGCAGCGCGGTTGTTGACCAGAGCGCCATCACGGGCGAATTCGTCCCGGCGGAAAAGCGCAAGGACGCGGAGGTGTTCGCGGGTACGGTCGTCAAGAACGGCAATATGCAGATTCAGGCGCAGCGCGTCGGCGACCAGACGGTTGTCTCGCGCATCGTCGGCATGGTGGAGCAGAGCGAACTCAAGAAAGCGCCCATCCAGCGCTATGCCGATAAGTTCTCCAACTACCTCGTGCCGCTGAACTTCCTGCTGTGCGCGGCGGTTTGGCTCGTGACGCGCAATCCGCAGAAGGCGCTGAAGATGCTTGTTATTGACTATTCCTGCGGCATCAAGCTTTCGACCGCGACGGCGTTCTCTGCCGCGATTAACACGGCGGTCAAGCGCGGCGTGCTGATTAAGGGCGGCGCGTACATCGAGCAGATGAGCAGCGCGAACACCGTCCTGCTGGATAAGACCGGCACGATTACCGAGGGCCGTCCGCGAGTGACGGGCATGACGATGCTGACCGACACGATGGATGAGGCGGAAGTGCTTTCGCTGGCGATGGCGGCGGAGGAAACCAGCACGCATCCGCTGGCAAGCGCAATTCTGACCTACGGGCAAGCGCACGGAGCGAAAATTCCCCCGCACGGCGAAATTGTGACCGAAGTCTCCCGCGGCAGCCGGACGGAAGTCGGCGGCAAGTGCATCCGCGTCGGCAACCTCAAGTACATGAAGGAAAACGGCGTCCGCGCGGACGGCGCGATTCCCGATGCGAACGGCGCAATCCCGAACTACGTTGGCGTGGGGGACAAGATTGTCGCCGTGCTGTACGCCATGGATAACCCGCGCGCAAACGTCCGCCGCGCCATCAACGCCCTGCGCTACGACGGCGTGGGCGACATTGAGCTGCTGACGGGCGATATGGCGGCACAGGCGCAGGCTGTTGCGGAAATGGTCGGTGTGGATGGCTATCAAGCGCAGCTGCTGCCTGAACAGAAAGCGGAGGCTGTTTTGAAGCTGCAAACGCAGGGCAACGGCGTCGTCATGGTCGGCGACGGCATCAACGATGCGCCCGCGCTAGCGTATGCGGACGTCGGTATCTCGCTGGGCAGCAAGTCCACCGACATTGCCATGGAAACCAGCGACGTGGTTATCAACCGCGATGACCCGATGATGATTCCCGAACTGCGCCGCCTGGCGCGCGCGACAATGCGCATTGTGCAGCAGAACTTCGCAATGGTCATCGGCATCAACACCGTCGGACTGATTCTCGGCGCGGCAAGCGGCATCTCTGTGTTGGCGAGCGCGCTGATGCACAACATGTCCACCATTCTTGTTGTGGCGAACTCGCTGCGGCTGATGGTGTTTCCGCCGATGGAGGGATAATGAATGCGCGATGACAACGTGGGCGCGGTGCATTTGACGGTGCTCAGCGCCATGCCCGGCAGACTTCGCCTGCAATTGGAAAAGCCGATTGAAGGCGAAGCGATTTTCCTGAGCATTCCGGGGCTGCAAAGCTGCCGGTATAATCCGCGCATTCAGACGATGCTGTGCTGCTACGACAAGGCGGTTATTTCTGAAAGTGACCTGCTTGTGCGCATCGGAGCGTTGTACGCCCGCTTGCAGCAGACGGCGGTGCTGCACGTCAAGCACTCGGAAGAAGAAGGCTTCTCGATGGCACCCAGCGGCTATCTGGCGCTTGGCTGCATTGTCCTTGACGGCATGATGACCCTCGCGGGTTCGACGCTCACACGCTACACGCGCTGGCTGTCCGCCGGGGCGACGTTGACCGCCGTGGTTGAGCACGCCTATCAGGAACTGCACACACGCGGCAGTTTCGACCCGGAAGTGATGTCCGTCGTCTACCTGATTAACGCCATTGGCAAGCCCAACGGCTTTCAGGCGAGTCTGCTGGCGTGGATTGTCACGTTTAGCCGCCACCTGCTGCCGCGCGGCCCGCGGGAACAGGTATATCTGGTTCGGAACGGCGAACATACCACGACGCTCACCCCCGTCGTGGGCAATGAGGACGGCAGCGCCTTTGCTGGAAGCATCTTCCGCCGGAGCGTCGAAGTCTTAGCACATAAAGGGTGACCTAATTCGCTCGTCCGGCTGAAAAGCCTGAACGATAGATACTTGCAAAAAATAAGGAGGACAAACATATGTTGAATCTGAACATGAGCCCGATGGTCAAGGGCATTCTGATTGGTGTGGGCGTGAGCGCGGTTGGTTTCTACGCTTACAAGCACAACGAGGAGAAGGTGGATAACTTCCTGCGCAGCCACGGCGTGAAGGTCAAGACGCCCACTGCGGGCTTTGAGACGATGTCCGTGGAGGACCTGATGCGCACGAAGGAAAGCATCGAAGACCTGATTGCGGAGAAGGAACAGCAGGAGCAGAGCGTGACCGTGGAAGCGGACGCGGCTGTGGCGGCGGAATAACATACCATTCGCATCTTGGAACATTCTCATTTGGAAATAGTATCGCAACAAAAAGCGCGGCGCATGATGGATATGCGTCGCGTTTTTGGGTCCGCCCGGCGTCTCACGTTTCTAAAGGGTGAAAGACCCGAATCCGCCCGGTAGCGGGAAGGAGAAAGCCGAAGGCAAGGGTGTCCGTCGTGAGGCGGAATCTGAAGGAAGCCGGATGTGGAAACAGACTAACCACGGGCAAACCTCTGGTCTGACGAACAGAAACCGCATAGAAGGCTATATGCGAGGGTAAGGCTGCCCAACAAGTCGAAGCCCAATAGCTACACGGAATCGCATGTGGTAAATGCGGCAGGTAGATGGAGGAAAAGAAACGTGTGGTACCCGGGGAGGTCTGCGCGGAATGCGCCGAAAGGCGTAACCACAGTTGCAAGGCTGTGCTGAACACGCAGAAGTCAGCCGAAGCCATAGTACCTTGGGGAAACTCAAGGGAAGGGTGGAACCAATACAAGCCGGAGTAATCGAGGGAAGGAGGACGGCATGAAGAAGGCAGAAAACGTCAGAAG
>OLNY01000390.1_pt1 | contig 42747 bp, 51 predicted proteins | sample 1671981 | NCBI WGS metagenome assembly OLNY01 (sample SAMEA3136632, study PRJEB25190) | human gut metagenome | biome: human gut; feature: human-associated habitat; material: faeces | place: Austria | collected 2013
ATGAGAGTAAGGCTGACGGCAGAAGGTACAGAATATTTAGGAAAGGATGAGATAAATGAGTTACAGCAAAATTAATTGGGTTGACGGAGCTGTTCCGGCGCTGAACGCAACAAACTTAAATCGTATGGACGACGGTATCTACAGCAACAGTGTGGATATAGCAGTAATGGGCACTAATATTGAAACACTTAGCCATAGTGTCGTTGAAATCAAAGAAAACAATACAAATATCGTAAAGCGTATTGATGACACAAATGCAGCAATCGAAACCGTATCTGCAAAAATGATAGCAAAAGACTCTTTGCTCAATACATCTACAAGCGTTAATCTCACCTCGCTTGAGGACACAGAACAGACAGCGAACGGAGTTACTATTTCAGTCAAGAACAATAAAATTAGCTTGAGTGGCACATCTACCGCTGCGGTTAATTTTTATCTCAAGCTCAAGCGTGCGGTTACTCTTGAACAAGGCAAAGCGTATTGCTTGTCTTTGCAAAACTTTTCAAATATTGAAAACTCAGGCTGTGTATTTTATCCTGCGAATAGCAAGAAGGTAATCAGTTCATCGTGGCTCTTATCAGAAGTAAGTGCTTTCAAGAATGCAGTTGCTACATATACGGCAACTACAAGTATTATCATAGACGCGATTAAAGTAGCAATTGCTACTGATAGAATCGTAGACAATGCTTGTAACTTGCAGATTGAGCAAAACAACAAAAGCACAGCGTATGCTAATCCCGATTTGATTAAGTCAAGCATTAAGCCAGAATTGTATCAAGCTCCCGACCATACGATGCATTACTTGTATGTTTCTAACGACTACAACGAAAATACCGAAGGATTTGGAGAAACAAAATTTAACTCTATCTTATCAGCAAATAACAGTATATCTGATAACAATTATCATAATCGTTATACAATTATTGTTATGGCAGGTACATACACAGATTTACAAAATAAATACGCAGGTATGTCTGATGTGGGACTTGCAGGTTACAGAGGAGTAATGACTAAAGACTATGTCTATTATGAGTCTGAAAATATATACAATCCACAGGCAACTGTAATCAAATGGGACGGAGCAACAGGCTTCGATAAGTCGGCATTGAAATCTGAGGATATTATCAAAAAATGCCCTTTTCATCTTGACTTAAATGTTCACACTCATATCAAAGGTTTTACATTTGACTGCAAAAATATTAGATACGGCATACATCTTGAAAGCGGTGGAACGGGCTATGCAACTGATTGGGTTGTATCAAATTGTGTTTTCAAGTGGGGCGGTCGTGCGGATTGCGTTGATTACATTGGTAAAACTACTGTTCCTGTTTTTGGTTGCGGTCATAGTTTTGGGGAAAATGGTTTAATTGAAAATTGCAAAATCATTGCTGAAAATTGCACGGTTGGTTATCAAAGTCACGAAAATGCAGACAATAGTAGTTTTGGTCTTGCGCTTAAAACAGGTGCAAATATTACTATTAGAAATTGTGATTTCGGCGGTACAGAGATACAAGCAAGAACATTAAAGGGTGCATATTCAGATACACCGAATGTACTTACTGTTGACCGCTGCGTCAACATATCTGAAGTTAAAAAGTTGTATGCGGCTCCAGCGACGAAATGCGATTGGACGGTCGTCGAAAATCTAAATGAAGGGGTATGAATATGACAAAAGTAACTTGTGTTGATATTTCGGAATTTCAGCAGAATGTCGACTTCAACAAAATGAAAAATGACGGCATAAAAGCGGTCATAATAAGGGCAGGATATGGCAGAGAAGTATCGCAAAAAGACAGTATGTTTGAAAGCCATTACAAAAATGCCAAAAACGCAAATTTAAAAATCGGAGTGTATTGGTACAGCTATGCTGACAGTGTGAACGATGCGGAAAAAGAGGCAAGGGCTTGCCTTGAGTGCATTAAAAGCAAGAGCCTTGATATGCCGATTTATTATGATTTGGAAGATTATTCAATGATTAAACTCGGCAAAACAAAACTTACAGCGATTGCAGAAAAATTCTGTGAAACAATCAAGAAAAGTAACTACAGAGCAGGTGTGTATGCCAATCTGAATTGGTTTAACAACTGTCTTGATTATGATGAATTGAAGAGAAAATACAGTATTTGGCTCGCTCAATATAATCCTGAAAATGAATTAAGTTGCGATATTTGGCAGAATAGTTCATCAGGCAGAGTAAGCGGTTACGGCAAAAATATTGATACGAACATCATATTTAACGAAAATGTTTTTGAAAATGTTAAGGTTGAAAAGCCGACATTGACTTACAGGGTGTACGCAGACGGCAAGTGGTACAACGAGGTTAAAGGCTTGTCAAATATTGCAGGACGAAAGAAACAAGCTATTTCAGGCGTTGCGGTTAAGGTATCAGCAGGAAAACTTTGCTATCGTGTCCATCTGCTCAACGGTGACTGGCTGCCGTGGGTTAGCGGATACGACATCAAGGACGATATCAACGGCTACGCAGGAATTAAAGGCAAGGTTATTGACGGCTTGCAGGTTGAATTTGAGGGAGTCGGCGATTATAAGGCAACCTACAGAGTGCGTAAACAGGGCGCAGGCTTTTTCGATTGGCAGTACAACACCGAAAAAGACAGCGAGCAGGACGGTTACGCAGGACTTCTCGGCACTAAAATTGACGGTGTGCAGATTACATTGACATAACGGAGGTATAAAATGAAAAATGCAGTAACAAAGCAGCAGATTGATGAATTGCTCAAAAAATCAGAATTTAGAACTGAAACAGTTTATAACAAAGTAACTATAGTAAGCTGTAAATTACCAAATGGTTTTGTTATAAATGAAGCAAGCGGAGCAGTTGATCCTGCTAACTACGATGAAAAAATTGGCAAAAAAATCTGTATGGAAAGAATTGAAAATAAGTTGTGGGAACTCGAAGGATATGCTCTCGCAAAACAGCTTTACGATGAGGTGAAATAATGAAAGACAATATTATTCAGGCTACTGTTTCGGTAGCTATCGGTGCATTGGCGGCTTATTTTAACATATTGCTTGTACCGCTTGCAGTTTTAATCTGTGTAATGATAATAGACTATGGTACAGGTATGGCAGAGGCTTACATAAATAAAACCCTCAACAGCCGTATTGGTGTTAAGGGAATACTTAAGAAAGTAGGCTACCTTGTTCTCGTGTGCGTGGGCGGTGTAGTTGATTACCTCATCGGTGCAGGACTTGCCACTGCAGGGATTGAGTTTTCAAGCTATTATTTCGGCTTGATTGTTTCCGTGTGGCTGATTATAAACGAGCTTATTTCAATCCTTGAAAACCTTGCCGAATTGGGCACACCAATTCCGAAATTCCTTGTAAATATCGTCCGCCGATTGAAAAATACAGTTGAAAACAAAACCGATACAGACACAAAAGAATAAGCATACATAAGTTTAGCCCCTCGAGTACCAAATTGGTATCCGAGGGGCTGTTTTTAATTTGCATACGGTTTTATATACACATCGAAAAGATAGCACTCTTTGCGTGAACTTCACAGTATTCTTTTCTGAGTTCGTATTTTTTTCATGTTAAATCTCTCCTTCGCAATATTATCGAGCTTTTCAATGATAAGTTTTTCAACATATATAGGCGGTTTGCTCTTACCACCCTCCCAATTCTCGATTGTTCGCAGCGGAATTTCGAGCAGGTCGCTCATAGCCTGTTGCGTTAGTCCTGCGTTAAGTCGCGCGTCTTTGATTTTCATAGTGAAGACTCCTTTTTAATTATGTGAGATGTTGTTCATCTCTTATCTTGATTACATTATACCACCATAATAGTGGGTTGTCAATAGTTATTTTGACTTTTTTAAAAATTATTTTTAAAAAATATAAACTACGAATAAACTACAAACATTTATTTGTAAAGCAAAAAGTGCCGATAAACACTGAACTTTTATAAATAAACATCTTGACTGTTAATCATGATGTCACTGGTTCGAGCCCAGTTGGGGGAGCCACGAAGAGAGTAGATTATTTAATCTGCTCTCTTTTTTCGTCCATCAACAAATCAATGTTGCTATGCTGCATATCAGATATAAGATGCTTTTGAGCAGCAAGGTGAATGTAAATCTGTGTAATGTTAATAGTGCTGTGACCGAGAAGTAAACGGAGAACCTCTAAATTTCCACCGTTAAAAATGAAATTGGTTGCGAAAGTATGCCGGAGCAAATGAGGATAGACACGCTCAAGTCCTTTGTTTTTCTTAATGCGGGCAAAGAGCATTTTAATTGTATTGCGTGTAACCGGAGTGCTTTTTTGAGTTAAAAATAAGCTGCTACTCGCTGATGAGGAACTACTAAGATAATTTAGATAACATTTTATCTGATTCAGAGAAGAAGAACCGAAAGGAACAACACGCTGTTTACTGCCTTTTCCGTTAATTACTAAATAACGATTATTGAAATCGACATCGTGAATTTTTAAATTAACAACCTCACCGAGCCGGAGACCGCAATCGAGCATTAACATTAAAATTGTTTTATTTCTACACCCCATAACAGAATTATTGCTATAAAGGTTAAGGAGCTGCTTAACTTCGTTATCTGACAGAGGAACGATAACATCTTTATTAGCTTTCATTAGATTTAATCTGTTAATATCAATATCAATAAAATTCTCAAAGTATAGCCAACGATAAAACACTTTAACTGCTCTTGCATAAGTTCTTACAGATATTTTATTTATTTCTCTGCTTTCAGAAACATATAATTGATAACTTTTAAAAATCATAATGTCTAAATCTTCGACATCTAAATCAGAGCCGCAGAAGTCAAGAAACATTTTTAAACATCTTTCATAGTAAGAAAGCGTATATTCAGAATTACCTCTAAATTTTTGTTCCTGCATAAAAATTATATAAGCATCATTGACAGTCATTTATAAAACCTCGCAATCGACTAATTGATCCAAACCGACAACAGAGGGGTGTTCATAAAAACCGTATTTTTTAACGCCTTCTTTATACGCTGCGTCTTCCTGCAATAATAATTTATATTTTGGATTTAAGTTATTTTTTCCAGCTTCAACATCTTCAAGAAGTGTATTAACTCCGAAAAGCTGAATATATGTATAAATTCCACCTGCGAAACGCTCCCCATAGACCGAACGCAACTTAGCAGCGTTATATTCCATACCCGGCTTTTTATATATAGACCTTTCTTGAACACTTTTATAATTATAAAAATTTTCCCAATGGTCAGCAATTTCAGAACGCCACTTATTAGAATCACTTTCAGAAATCTTTACATATCTTAAATAATGATTAAGAACAGCGAAATATAAATCGTCAACAACTTCATTTTCTTCAACTAACAATCTTACAAACTCAACAGCTCTATCTTGTCTAATCTGCAACTCACATCTTACCCAGTGAGAAATCTCATCTTGTTTATTGCGTTCAGCTGCTTTATCATAAATACGAATAAAAACAGAGCCGGAACGCTGTCCGTGAGTTACACAAGTACCAGAGTCAGAGATATTAACACCCCATTTGCGAGTTTTAGCGATAAAATTATGATTTAAAGTATCTTTGACTATTTCATCAAGATTGAGATAACCGGAAAAATCATCAAAAGCAACATCAATACGAGTTACTTTTGCACCCGGAACAGAAAAAACAAATTTAAAAAGTGAAAGAAAATCGCCATTGCCAAGGGTTTCAAATGTTCTACAGCCTTGACCGGACATTTCAAGCATTATCAATCCTTCGTGCTGAACTCCGCCAAAATGTATAGAAATATTAGAGAATGTCTCTCTGTACTGCCAACCATAGAAACCATAAGAACGCTCCCACGGAACATCAGACAATCCGAGCAATTCGACAATACCGGTCACTGTAGAAGATTTACAAGGAATTGTAGCAGAAAACCAGTCAATTATAATTTTTTCTTTTGTATCCATAAAAAAACCCCTTTTCCCTATCAGTTCAGTAATTCTCCATCAGCAAATCATATTGCAAATCAGACTTCACGCAATAACAAATCGGATCAGGTTCGTAATTGTGTGAGCGTCTTTCTGCATTTAATCTTGCAGCTTCTTTTTCAGCATCCTCTTTCTTCTCAAATGAAGCTAATTTTGTGTAAGAAACATCATCCCAAGTGTAAACCTCATAAACATTAAACATCATAAAAATACCTCTCTTTGATAATATGATTGGATTGTATGTAGAGGGGGGCTATTAGCGTGCCCCCCTAACGGAGATTGCTCTCCGAAAAAAACTTTTGATTTTCTTGGCTATGGGGACCCCGGCGGAAAAAACCGCCACCCCATAGCCAATATTTAATCAACCGTTTTCAAGGCTCTTAATATAACGCTATAAGTATAATAGCCAGCAACTGCTATGAGCCACAATGAAAGCGTGTCCACAATAAAATCTAACGGAATAACCCAATTTATATATTTTAAATATGGCTGTATTGGAGTATTATCAAGCAGCTTAAAAGGACTGTCCGGTAAAAGGTCGATAATACTTTTAAGCATTTCGTATAAAGTATCACAAAGCCAATTCCAAATCTCTCCAAAAATATTCATATTACTGCGCTCCTATAATTTTTCTTGAAATCATAACAAGAGCAAGAACGAACATTGCTCCGGTAAAAAATCGTATAATTTTTATTTGTTCTTCATAATCTGAAAAATCAATTACTATTTCCTCATCAATTCCAAGTCTTTCAAATTTAAACGGCATTACAAAACGAGGTGCTTCGGCTTCAGCTTGTAAGCCAACAAATAAATTATAAATGTCCCAAGGTAAACAAAATGGGAATTTTTCTTTAAATAATATTTCTGGTAAAGACATAGAAGGAATTGACGGCTTTTTAGGTTTTGTATTAGGATTATCACTTGTATCATCTTTTGTATCGTCTTTCGTGTCTGTCTTATCTGTTGCTATATCGCCAGTATCAGTTAAAGTCTTATCTCTCACATCAGAAGGTGAAAGGTCTATAAGGTCGTCAACATCAAGAGGGAAAGCGATAGAACCGGAACCCGCATCAGCTATTGAATCACTCCAAGTAGTATCAGTACCAATATAATCATTACCTATAGAAATAGCAGGGTCACAAGTAAAAACCTTAGTTAAAATATCATCTGTAATTTTATTAGAATCACAAGGAATTAAATAATCAGTTCCAAAAATAGTGCCGTCATCGCATACAATATTACCAAACGAACCAGTAATAGTATATCGATGTCCTTCAATGCTCGTAACATTAAGCAGTTCAGAGCCATAATACATGAGAGTAACAGGTTGTGAAAAATCAAGTCCAGCAATTAAACTTCTATAGCTATAAGCTAAATTAGAACTAGTTCTATACCCAAGATTAATTACAGAATCTTTTAATGTGAATTGATATTGACAATCATAATATTTAATATAATTTAACATATAAGGATGTGAAGATATAAGAGAATAGAAAGAATACTGTGTACCTAATATAGATACTTTCATAATAACATTATGAGTATTAGAAGAAAAAGCAGATATAACTTCATCAGGGAAATTACCTGTGCGATCTTGTCCTACAAATTCAATCATAGTACTGCCAATTGTAAATGCAGTATAACTATCTCTTGTGACTTGATAATCAAAATCAAGTGAACCATTTTGCTGTAATAGAGAAACAAAACTATCATAATTTTTAAAAGTCGCTTGCGGTACACTAAAATCGACATAACTAGAATCAGCTATTACAGATGGATTAAAAATAAAAGAGGCAATAGAATCAAAGATTTTTTGCCATTCACTTGCTAAGCACATAATTAAGCCGTTTGTTGTTACTGTATAATACTCTTTTTTTGCGTCGTACTGTTCTTTAGCTTTATCTATTATGCTTTTCGTGTCAGAATCAACAGAGTTATAATACCGTCGTGCAGTGCTTTGTGCTGCCTCGGCAGATGTAAAAGTAACACCACAAGCAACCATTATACCTATAACAAACATAATAATTTCTTCAACACCTGTTACAGCGTGAGCCTGCAACGGCTCAAGAATACCACCAAAACAAACAACAGTTAGAAGACATAATAACAATGACAATAACCTTTTGCCAATTTTATGTTTTTTCAGATACTTCAACACTCTGTTCATTGTTAAAAGCCTCCTTAATTTTCGATTTATCAAGCTTAATATTCGATTTATCAAAAAAGCTTGATTTCAAATTAGTTTTATTAGTTTTGTTTTGTACATCTGATTTCTTATCATCAGTAAAATTAAATAATGCCATTGTATCGTAACAATCAGCAATTTTCTTATTAAATCTCTTAAGCTGCGTTGAAGTTTTAATTTTACAAGGATACCAATATTCAACGCAATGGAAAAGACCTCTACAAGCTATAGAAATAAGAGCCATAGCTAAATTCCAATTACGCAACGCTCGGTGTTTAATGTCATATTCAAGCAATCCTCTAATTTGCCTGTCAAGCATTCTGTCATTTTGAGCAATTAAGATTACATCAAAATTAAAATGTCTATGATTCGCAAAAAAATTTACCCATTCCATTCGATCTTTGCGGTCAAACTGACGAGCATTAAACATTATACTTGCTTCATCAATAACAATGAGAGTTTGTGCTTTAAGTTTGCCGGGTTTATGATTTTCTTTTGCAAAATTCAAAAGGAAATTAATAGTAAAGTCACTATTACGGAGAAAAATAAACTTTCCCAAATTTTTACGATTTTTATAGTATTTTTTTACATTAACCGGATAATTAGAAATAACATTACGACCGGAACCAAGCCAATGCACTATGTCAGCAGTAGCGTGATAACTTTTATATGAGCCCGGAGTACCACTGTAAAGTGAAATTGCCATAAAATCACACCTTTAAAAGTTTAATAGGTTCGTAATTTTTAAAATATCAAATCAGACAAATTGCCTGATTTAATATTTTAAGAATTACTATTAATGCAATATAACAAAATTTTGATAAAGAGAAAAGTTTGCAAATAAGGTTTAGCATTTCCGCAAGCGGCACTACGAACACCCACTTTTAAAAGGCTGCTATGTCTGAAAAAATTTTTTAAAAAAAGCTCCTGCGGAGGTCTTGACTCTCCAAAAGCAAATGATTTAGCAGCGTTGCCGAGCAACTCAAAAGCTAAAAATAATTTCAAGTCACTCGGCTTAAACATTTTATCATTTGCTTTTTCCGAGTAAAGACTAAACTTTTTTTAAAAATTTTTTTCAGAGAAAAGATACATCAGACTTGCGAAGCTGCCTACGGCGTGCCTCACAATCTAAAAGCTAAAAATTACAAAACAATAGGGACAGGGCATTATAAACCCTGCCCCTAACGCAAAGAGGTAAAAACAATTAACGACCAATCAGACCACGAACAAATGAAATTCCTTTCTTGATTGCAATAATTGCACCGAAAATTGCTAAACCGATTGGAAGAGCGAGAGCGATATAACCGAGAACATCGCTCTGAATACTCGATATAGCTGTTGAAAAACTGCTTTGTAAATCAGATGAACCCGCAGCAGCACCGGCTTCCGCTGCAAAGCTGGAAACGCAGCTAACAACAACCATAAATGCAGCAGCTACAACTATTGAGAATTTTTTACCATTTCTTTTAAAAAAAGACTTGATTTTTGACATTCGTTTATCCTCCTTTCTTTAAGATTTTATATTCAAAAGACTAATAGCCTTGCGAACACCGAAAGATAAAAGTGATAAACAAGTATAAAGTGCAAAACCAATTCCAAAACCATAAGGAAAAAGTTCCATTAAGAGAGGAATAAAATTCATTTTGTTACCACTTCCAAAAACTAAATGCCTTAGCGGCTAATATTCCGACAATTAAACCTATTAAACCAATTAAAACTTGAAAACCTTGTAAAAAAAGACCGTTGCCGAGTTCATCAATCGTTGACATTTGTTTTTACCTCTGATATTGAATCAATAACAACAGAATGAAACTTACAATTTGAACAAACATCCTCGTCACCGCATTTGAAATCTTTATTTTTCTTACTTTTCAGCACTTTAAGAAGATAAGCAAAACCAACTCCGCAGCCAAAGCCGAGAATTAAACTCATTATTTAGTCCTCCTCAATTATATTTTCTACAGGCAATTCGTGAAACATTGAAAGTACCTCATCGGAAGGTCTTAAAGGTTGAATTAAAACAACTTTTTGTTTATCGTTGAAATAGAGTTCTGCGAATTGACCAAATTCTATACCTTCAAGGACTTCATCAGAATCGACTTTAAATTTTTCAGACTGTAACCCAACAACACCGTCCGCAGGAGAAATGCAAAAAAGATTGATGAAGTGAATGTCGTTGCCGTCTTCGGTGCGAAAATCTCCGATTCTGTAGCCAACTATTTTTTTAACATTTGCCATATTCCTGTCTCCTTTCCTGAATAAATTTTGAATAAATTTTATAAGGGCACTCGGAAAGACTTGACATTAAGTAACTTAAAAACTTATCAGTGTTACATACTCCTTTGCAAGCGTACAGGGAGAATTACTCTTATTTGTGTCTTTTTTATGTCGCATAAACCGAGTGTTTATTTTATTTCATAAATATCATTAATATCAATAAATCCGATTAAGATATCTTCAAATTTTAAAATTAAGAATCCGTCTGAAATTTGATAATTTGTGTATTCAACAATGAAATCGTTAATTCTAATTGTACAACACGGAATACCATTTTTTTGGTTCTGGTTTAAGCACCAAAGGTGACGAAGTAGCTGTATTAAGTATTCTTTATCCATTTTTTATGTACCCTTTGCTTTATTTTTCTTTAACAATGTGAAATTTGAATAAATCGTCATAATCAACGATATAAGAAACATCAGAATTGCGTTCAGTTAAAAGAACTTTGCAACAATTAACAAATAAATGAAATTCATAACCACTACATTCAAGCACATAAAAACTGTCACGCTGATATTTGAAAAAGAAGAAATCTGATAATTTTTTATTTAAAATCTCATGAAAATAAAACTTACAAAGCTTAACCATATTTGTTTTATTTACATTAAGCTTAAGTTCTTTGAATTGTGTGTTTTCAAGCATTTTTAATGTCCCCTTTAAATCTGATAGTTCATATTGAACTATTTTATTATATTATAATTCAAAATGAACTATTTGTCAATATATTTCAGCAGAAAGTGATAAAATATAACTGATATTTTATAGAATTTTGCGAGGAATTTTTATGAAATTTAACGAAATTATAAAAGCTTTAAGAGAAGATGCAGATTTAACACAATCTGAATTAGCTAAAGAATTTAATGTAAACCAAATCACAATATCACAATATGAAAGAGGAACAAGACAGATTTCATTAGATATGTTGATTAACTATGCAAAAAAATTTAATGTTAGCACTGATTATATTTTAGGACTAACTAAAAATCCAACACCAAATTATGATATTAAAAACCAATTAAATATATCGGGTCAGAATAAAATACATAAAATCGAAATGAAATAGGAGAATAAAATGAACTGGGGAATATTAATTGTAATAGGTATTATAGTAATAATATTAGAAGTAGCATCGCAAAGCGTTAGAAATAAGAAAACTAATGAAAAGTTACAGCAAAGCAAAAACTTGAATGTTGATAAGACAAATACTGTAGATGTTGAAGAAGAGAAAGAAGAAAACATCAGCGTTGATGATTATAAATCGTATAAGAAAAAGTATTTGTTTACAAAGAACGAATTTTATTTTTACAAGCAGTTGCAGAAGATTGCAGAAAGCAAAAACTTACTTCCTCTTGCAAAAGTCAGACTTGCAGATTTTGTAGAAGTTAATAACAAATCTGAATATATGAAATACTTTGCAAAAATCAGATGTAAGCATATTGATTTTTTATTGCTTGATAAAGAAACTTTGAAAATTGTAGTGGCAATAGAGCTTGACGATAACAGCCACAGAAACGAAAAAGACGAATTTAAAAACAAACTTTTTGAACAAATTAATATACCTTTGATAAGATGTAAAGGAATAGGCACAGTTGAAGAACAGTTACAAACTATTTTAGCAAATTCAAACTGTTAATCATGATGTCACTGGTTCGAGCCCAGTTGGGGGAGCCAAGAATGGCTGTAGGATTTATTTCCTACAGCTTTTTTCGTAATATGTATTTATATGTGTAGATACGGCTACTTATAGTATATGTATATCCCAATACTTCAAAAATACGTGAACTTAAAAATACTATTTTTCGGAGGATGTAATGTATATTAAAGATTTACTTGAAACTTCAGATTATGTAATTATATTGGATACTAATGTTCTTTTAAATATTTATAGGTTTTCTCCTGATTTTTCCGTGTTCGCTTTGAATTGCCTTAGAACAGTTTCTCAATATATTGTTTTACCTGCGACTGTTCATTTAGAATTTTGCAAGCATAATCGTGCAGAGTTTAATAAGATGACAAACCGTGTTAGAGAGGCGGGGACTGAAACAAAAGATCAGATTAGTAGGGCTAAAGAAAAAATTATTTCTTCTTGTAAAAATTTTGATAGATTAAAATTCCCAGATACTGATGAACTAAAATCTGCACTTTCTAAAAACCTTAATGATTTAGAAAAGTCTTTTGACGACTTTTTTGTAGATCATAATATTTTGGAGTTTATTTCTGATCCCTGGGAAGGAGTAGACCAATTATCTGAATTTGTAAATGATTTAGGAAAGTCAAATTTGGTAATGAAGGCTCCTTCTCAACTGGATTTATATAATTGGTGCGCTGAAGGGGAAATGAGGTATAAAAAACAAATTCCTCCTGGTTTCAAAGATGCAAAAAATAAAGATGGATTAAGAAAGTATAGTGATCTCATTTTGTGGAAAGAAATCATACGATATGCTACGGAGAAAAAAGTAAATGTAATTTTTGTAACAGATGATGTGAAAGCTGACTGGTGGGAAAACAGTGATGGGGAATTAACTTTTCATGATAAATTAATACAGGAATTTAATAAAACTGGACAATCAATTTTGCCATGCACTTCGAGTGATTTTTACAAGAAAATATCAACTGATTACGATATTCCTATTAATGATGCAGTTGATATTGCACTTAATATTTCTGATGAAGAATATATAGAAAAGGTTAAAGATGATATTTTTTCTGAAATCGAATATAAAATATGGTATTCTAATACAGATTATATTGATATTAGTTCATCTCACATTGGTACTGAAGGTATTGAAGAATTACAAATTGATAATTATGAGTTGAAATCTGCAGAACGTGTTGATAGGGATGATGATATAGTAACATATAATTTTAAGTTTTTTGTTACAGTATATGGTAGATCGTATGATTATTGGGGAAGAGATGATGACACACATGAAGTAATAACTTCACCGGGAAGAGATCATGAATTTGAAGGTGAATTTATTATTGAAGTTAAAAGAGAGGCTGATGTATTTTTAGATTATACATGTGACATAAGTTTCATATCTGCTGAAATATTATATGGGGATTTGAAAGAAACAAGTTACGATGATGTGAATGAGTACTATTATGAAGAGCCTGGTGAATTTGGTTATTGTCCTGATTGTGGTTGTCCATTAAACATTGATAATGATGGAGGGAATGGCTTTTGTAATAAATGTGCATGGAATCATTAAATTATAAATAGATAAACAATATAACTTAATATTTAGAGCATAGAGTTGAAGTTATAGATATATAATTTCAGCTCTTTTTTATTGGCAATCGTTTAAATTTTTTATTAGAACGGTTGCTTTTTTTTATTTACAAAAAATTTGAAAGGAATGATCAATATGTATTTTACCGACACACCCGAACTCAGGAAGTTTGAAAGAGAGATGCGGCAGAAGCCTAATTTTGACAGGCGCAATGTTGAGTGTGATGAAAATGAAATCTCACATTTCTCTGACAACAAAAAACTTATCACAAACAGGAATAAGAAAGACAGGGGTTGATTTTATGACTATAAAAATCAGGAGTCCTACTAATGGATATTGCTTGAATCAAAACTAAAAAAATAGGAGATGTATAACTTGAACGAATATGAAAGACAGCGCAGAATTGCTGAAAGCACAAAGAAATTGTATCCGCCGGGTACAAGAATTGAGCTTATCAGTATGAAAGACCCTTACGCACCTGTTCCGGCAGGAACAAGAGGAACGGTTAAATTTGTTGATTCGTTGGGTACGATATTTCCCGAGTGGGACAATGGAAGAACACTCGGTGTAGTTCCCGGAGAGGACTCATTCAGAAAGCTTACGCAGGAAGAAATCGAAGCAGAAAACCAATCCGAATCAGAAGTAGAAGATGAAGTTCCTGATGAGAACAACGGAATTAAAATAGGAATGTGAGATGTTTTTTAATCTATAATTCTTCGGTGAGCTGAAGATTTATGACCATCAAATATTTTGATATGTTTGCAGGTATCGGCGGGTTCCGTTCGGGACTTGAAGCTATAGGTGGTTTTGAGTGCATCGGATACTGCGAAATCGATAAGTATGCAAAGCAAGCATATGATGCTATTTATGACACAGGAGGTGAACTTTACTTTGATGACGCAAGAAAAATCGTACCTGAACAGTTACCCGATTTCGATCTTCTTCTGGGCGGGTTCCCCTGCCAATCGTTCAGCATCGCAGGAGCAAGAAAAGGATTTGATGACACAAGAGGAACGCTGTTTTTCGAGATTGCTCGAATTGCTGCCGTTAAAAAACCTAAGTATCTCTTCCTCGAAAATGTTCCCGGACTGCTTAACCATGACTCAGGCAAAACATTTGAAACAATCCTCCGTACGGGGTCCCCGAAAAGCTGTAAGCTTTTTGGGGAGAGGAGGCACAGCATAGCGGACGAGCTTTTGACCGCTTGCGGTCGAAACGAGTAAGCAGAGCTTGTGCCGACGAGGGGTATGATGTGTGCTGGCAGGTACTTAACAGCAAAAATTTCGGAGTACCCCAATCACGAAATCGAGTGTTCATTATCGGATATCTTAGAGAACAATGTGCCGGAGAAGTATTATCTTTCACGCAAACAAGCGGAAAAGCTCTTATACAAAGAAAACCCAACGCAAGGTGAGCGAATCTACTCATCTAAAGGGCTAAGCTGTACACTGACAAGCGGTTCGGGAGGTTTCGGCGGTCATTCGGGACTTTATCTCATTGAAAATACCGAAAATTTTGGTTTGCCGATAAAATCTAAAACCAAAGACGGTTATCAGATCGCATATCCCGGCGACAGCATTGATACTGCCTTTTCAGGACAAAATTCAAGGCGTGGCAGAGTCGGAAGTCAGGTAGCACATACTCTGACAACTTCTGCAACGCAGGCTGTATTCTATCTTTTACCTGAAAGGGAAAATGATAGAATTAGCCATCGATCGTTGACACAAAGTGTCAAACTGGTCGGGCGACATGAATCTAATGAAATGGACACTCGTGTCCATTTCATCGACCTGAACCCCGAACCTAAGCTGACAGAAATTGCAAGGTGCATAACTGCAAGACATGATTCGGGAATCAGTAACCACAAGGCTGAACATTCGGGTGTTTTCGTAGAAAGCACGAATATTGCAGATGATGAAAAATTCGCAGTTGCTTTTGTTGAGCCAAACGGAGAAGTTCATATCGGCAGAATAAGAAAACTTACTCCGAGGGAGTGCTGGAAATTACAAGGCTTCACAGATGATCAGTTTGACAAGGCAAAAGCGACAGGACTATCCGACAGCAGGCTATACAAAATGGCTGGAAATGCTGTGACAGTGAATGTAATCTCTGCAATTGGTCAGATTATTAAAAAGGTAAACGATAAAAATTAAATAACAACTAATATCAATCGTTCCGAACGACTGGTATTGGTTTTCATATATAAGCCGTTGGTTGAGTTAAAAGCTTAATCAACGGCTTTTTGTCGTTTCTGGGGCGATTGGTATTCAGAAATGGAGTGATGAATATCAAAACCCCTGTAAGTTGGATGGGGAATAAAACTTCCATCCTTCATATTTTGTACGCCCTGTTTCCTCTGAATTACGAAAGGTATATTGAGCCGTTCGGAGGCTCAGGAGCTGTACTTTTAGGCAAGAAAAAGCCTGATAAGTTCGAAGTTTACAATGACTATAACCATAATCTTGTAAACCTCTTTCGCTGTATGCGTGACAGACCTATGGCATTCATAAAAGAGCTCGGATTTTATCCGCTTAATTCAAGGGATGATTTCAATGCAATCAGGGATTTCTTTAGACAGGAAAAGTTTGACGATAAGTACCTTGATGAGGAATTGGAACTGACGAAGATTATCCTGCCTGACTTGAAAGCAGAAGAAATTATTGAATTGTATATAAAAATGAAACAGGACTACGACTTGCGCAGAGCAGTAATGTTTCTTAAACTTCTACGATACAGCTATTCAAGCAGTGGAAAGTCATTTGCCTGTCAGCCCTTTTCAGTAGTGAGCCTGTTTCAACTGATAGAGCAAGTCGGCAAAAGACTTGAAAATACTGTGATTGAAAATCAGGATTTTGAAGTCCTGATAAAGCATTACGACCGAGATAATGCCTTTTTCTACTGCGATCCGCCTTACTATTCAAGCGAGTATGTTTATCAGTGCGGTTTCACTTGGGATGACCACTTGAGGCTGAAAAACGCACTTGCAAAAGCAAAAGGCAAATGGCTTGTATCATATAACGATTGTGAGGAAATCCGCAATTTATATGACGGTTACTCATTCTTTGATTTTACAAGGTTACACAATATGAAACAGCGAATCAATGCAGGCGAGCAATTTCCCGAACTGCTAATCAGCAACTACGATATGTATGAAAGGCAGAGAAATAAACCGTTGCAGTTGAGTTTGCTTGACTTAACAACCGAACAACAAATTGATTTAGAACAAATTTTGAAGGAGTGTATTATTAACAATGGAAAATAGAATTTATGTAAGCATACCGCTTGACGCACTTATTGTATCAGGAATCACATCCGACTGTGCTGTGCAGATTTCAGCTGTGGAAGGAGCAATTCTGATTGAGAGGTGCGATGATGATTGTGAAAATTTTGATGACAAGTGTAATTGTAGCAACTGTATCTGCGATGAGTGCAGAGCAGAGCTTGCGGAAAGCGAGGACGAGTAGTGCTTAAAATTTACAGAGTTCTCGGTAAAAAAGGAAGAATTACAATTCCTTTTGTAATCCGTCAGCGAATCGGATTCAGATACAACGATGTTTTATCATTCACACAGCAGGATGATGGCTCGGTTGTTGTCAGGAGAGAAAAAATCTGCGATAACTGTAATGAATTTGCTGAAGAATTCGAGGAAAATTTCACCCTTGAAGATTTCCTCGACAGCCTATCCGAGGAAGAACAGAGAGATGCACTTGTTCATCTTTCTTTGAAGTGGGTGGAAAAACAGAATGTTAGTTTACCGTTTGCGTCTGCCAAAAAGAAGTGATTATCAGTTGGTATTCAAAAATCTCTGGACATTTGAAATTCTTTGGATATACTTGTTGCTGAAAGGACGGCGATAGTATGAAAAAGAAAATCGCAATAATGATAAGCATAATATTAATGGCAGGAACATTCACAGCTTGTACAACAGGAGAAAAAGTGAATAACAGTTCTTTATCACCCACGGCTTCAACTTCCGTGGGTGTTTCTGCATCTGGAGAAAGTTCTGAAATGGCAACACCCGAAACAATGCAATCCACCGAAAAAGCCACCATTTCAAAAGAAACAGAGCCTTCGGGAAGAATACCAAAACAGAAGAAAAAGCCGACAGTGGGCAACATTCGGCGGTTGTTTCGGCAACGAATCCGATTCAAAAAACACAATCCGAGGTTCAGAATATCAGCAAGAATACAGCGAACAGTAATAAGCAAAAATCAGAATCGACTGCTAAAAAAGAAACTGAAAATTCTACTCAAAAGCCTGTGCAGAAGCCTACGGAAAAGCCAACGCAGAAACCAACGGACAATACTTCGCAACCGCCTTCCAAAGCAAAAACGGTTGATGTTCAGTATGCGGTGAGTGCCTGCATAGTCTACGGTCAACAGCTTGGTATGAAATATGATTCCTCACTGAATACAGACAACGCAAGCTGGTTCTCTCCGACAAACGCTTCATACTATGACAGCACTTCGGAACTGACTTTAGACCTCAAAAGTGATGTTGAGTATGTAGCCTACTACTACCAAAGCAGTGGCATAGCTCCGAGCGACTTATCATTCAATGTAATCACAGAAAACAACAAAATATATGTAGTCTATTGTTGAACAGACGATTAAGCAAGGCACTCACTTTATTGTGGGTGCTTATTTTTATGAAAGGATTGATCTTAATGAAAATAAACCAAATAACCCTAACAGATCTCCGCCGTATGAACGGCAAGGAAGGACTCATCTTGCAGGGATGCGGCGGTGAAACACAGGAATGGGTGGACGGTATCAATAAAATACTCACGGACAAAGGAATACTTCTTGACGATACAAAGTTTGAGAATATTTCTGTGTTCAAGAGTGACGGCGTAACCTGTATTCTCTATCCCTTTGAAGATGTCCACCTTGATATCGGCAAGCTGGCAATATGGAGATTGCAGTCCTACACAGCCTTTGCAGGAATGTGGCTGTCCGATTATGTGGACAACAGGCTCGGCGGTTTTGAAGCTGAGCAGAACAAAGAGGAAAAGGTAAAACCCGACTGTGCATTGATAGGTCAGGACGGAAATATATTCAATCTGTTGGAAATTGCAAGTCACACTCTCAAGCAAAACGGTATGGCTGACGAGGCAAAGGAAATGTGCAGTCGTGTTACGAGTTCGGGCAGTTACTGCGAAGCACTGAACATTATCGGCGAGTATGTAAATATCACAGACGGCAGTGAGCAGTCTGATGATATAGATGAAGATTTCAATGAAGGGCAGGCGATGAAGTTATGATTTACTTTATCTGAAAACAGAATATTTTATCAGCAGGCAGAGTCATAAGACTTTGCCTTATTTTTTTGAAAAGAGGTATTTTTTATGAACAAATTAATGTCAAACAAAAAATTCACAAGAATAACGGCACTTTTACTTGCGGTGTCAGTAATATTCGGAACAATGTTTGCACTTCCCGTAAGTGCGGCAAGCGGTGATAAGGTGACAATCACCTTTGATTACTGTTATGACAGCGCAGGAAACATAATCAGATATAAGCAGACAACAGTCAACGACGGTTATACTGTAGGTACAGTGGGCGAAGAGCTTTGCAAGATTTTTACAGACGGCAAAGAAGCCTACTGCATTGAACCCGGTCACACTCTCTATTCAGGCAATACTCTGACTGAGGACGGTTCAACTGTGTGGAAGAATTTAGGCTCGGCAAAGCAGAAAGCAATCAATCTTGCTCTGCTCTACGGCAAACCCGGTTCGGGAAAAAGCTTAAGCGGAACAGAAGATCAGAAATGGGTGGCAACACAGCTGATTGTATGGGAGTTTGTTTCAGGATGCCGTTCTACAAGCGAAGGCTATAAATGCACAAATACAAAGTTCATTGACGGCATCTGTGCAGGCGGAGCAAATCCCGGAGTCAAGTCGATTTACAATGTAATATCCAAAAGCATTGCCAATTACTCAACTGTTCCGAGCTTTGCATCGGCAATCGCTTCAAAGGCTGAAACCTATGAGATGAAGTATTCAGACGGAAAGTACACATTAACGCTTACCGACAGCAACAGTGTTCTTTCGGATTTCAGTTTCAAAACCACAAGCGGAATTTCCGTTTCAAAATCCGGTAACAAGCTGACCTTAACTTCAACTTTGCCAGTCAATGATGCAGTAACATTCAACTCTGCAAAGTCAATGCCAAGCGTAGGAAATACAACTCTTGTTCCATATGGTGACGCAAGCCTTCAGGATGTAATCACAGGAGTTGAAAATGACGCTGACCCGATAAGAGCATATTTCAAGGTCAAGACAAGCTCGGGCAACCTGAAGCTTGTTAAAACTTCTGAGGACGGAAATGTTGCAAATATTGAGTTTACCGTCAAAGGCGACGATTACAACAAAACAGTAAAAACAAACTCAAAAGGCGAATTTGAATTAACTGACCTTGTCCCCGGAAAATACACGGTTACCGAGCATACTCCGACAGAGTATGCCGAACAAAAATCAAAGACCGTAAATGTTGAAAGTGGAAAAACGGCAACTGTATCTTTCAGTAATGTTCTTAAAAAGTGGAATCTTACTGTTACTAAAACGGACGCTGAAACAAAATCTGCACAGGGTGACGCAACACTTGCAGGAGCAGTTTACGGCATCTACAACGATGGTAAGCTCATAGATAAATACACCACAGATAAGAACGGCAGTTTTACAACTTCAAACTATGTATGCGGAGATAACTGGACTCTGAAAGAAATTGAACCAAGCGAAGGTTATTTGCTTGACGAAATCGAATACCATATTGGTGCGGAAGCAAAGAAATACACCATTGAAAACAACAGCGTTTCAATTGGAGTAACCGAAGATATACTGAAAGGAAAAATTGCAATCATAAAGCACACCGATGACGGCAGTACAAAAATTGAAACTCCCGAAAAAGGTGCTGAATTTCAGGTGTATCTGAAATCATCGGGAAGCTATACAAAAGCAAAAGAATCCGAAAGAGATAATCTTATATGTGACGAGTACGGCTTTGCGGAAACAAAGGATTTGCCTTACGGCACATACACTGTTCATCAGACCAAAGGCTGGAATGAAACAGAATTCATTGCTGATTTTGATGTGTTTATTTTTGAAAATAATAAGACTTACAAATACCTCATCAATAACGCAAGCCTTGAAAGCTATGTAAAGATAGTAAAGCTTGACAGCGAAACAGGAAAACAGATTCCGTATGCAGGCGCAGGCTTTCAGATTTATAACTCAAACGGCAAGCTCGTGACAATGACCTACACCTATCCCGAGGTTACAACTATTGACACATTCTACACGAACAGCGAGGGTTATCTCATCACACCCGAAACTCTGCCATACGGCAAAGGTTATTCAGTCGTTGAAGTGCAGGCTCCATACGGATATATCCTCGATAGCACACCTGTATATTTTGACATTACGGCAGAAAACACAAGCGAGGAAAACGGAATTACAATCGTAAAAGCCGAGAAGAAAAACACTTCGCAGAAAGGTACAATTACCGTAGAAAAGACAGGCGAGATTTTCTCGAATGTAACTGCAGTCGGCGGCGGATATACTGATGAAAACGGAGATGATGTTGCACTTCCGACCATATATCAGCCTGAATATTCTGTAAACGGTTTGTCGGGTGCAGTGTTTGAAATATATGCTGATGAGAATATCACAACGCCTGACGGAACAGTTCGATATACAAAAGATACTCTTGTTGACGCCATTACCACAGGTGAAAAAGGCACAGCTATAAGCAAACAGCTTTACCTCGGCAAATACCGTGTTGTTGAAAAAACAGCTCCTAACGGATTTGTTCTTAACAGGACTATAAATCATATCGAACTCACCTACTCAGGACAGAATAAAAAGGTGACTAACACCTCAACATCATTTACAAACGACAGGCAGAAAGTTGTAATTGACCTTACCAAAGTGCTTGAACAGAACGAGAAATTCAACATTGGCAGTAATGACGAAATCCTCAATGTTTCATTCGGACTTTACGCTGATGAAGATTTGAAGGCTTCCAACGGCACAGTTATTCCAAAGGACGGACTTCTTGAAATCATCACCTGTGATGAAAAGGGCAAGGCAACTTTCACCACCGACCTTCCGATTGGAAGTTACTATGTTAAGGAAATCAGCACGGACAATCACTATATTCTTTCCGATAAAAAATACCCTGTTGTGTTTGAATACGCAGGACAGAATACAGCGACTGTTCATATATCAGTTAATGACGGTGAGCCGATTGAAAATGAAATCATCTACGGCACAATCAAAGGCTTGAAGATTGACCGTGAAACAGGCGAAAATATCGCAGGCACATTATTCGGATTGTTCAGTAATAATGAAACTAAATTCACAGAAGAAACTGCAATTCTCACCGCTGAATCAAACGAGGGCGGTATTTTTGAATTTACCGATGTTCCTTATGGCGAATACATTGTCCGTGAGTTAAAGCCTGCCGAGGGTTATCTGCCTAATGAAGAAAACTATACCGTAACAATTTCTGAAAACAAGGAAATTATCGAAATCACAATTGAAAACGATAAAATACCTGAACTCGGAACAACTGCAACTATTGACGGTAAAAAGGAATTCACAGTTAACGGTGATATTACCATTGACGATGTTGTTTCCTACAAACATCTCACAGCAGGAAAAGAATACACAATCAAAGGCGTCCTTATGGATAAATCCACGGGTAAGCAATTCCTTGTTGACGGCAAAGAAGTTTGTTCCGAAGTAACATTCACACCCGAAACAGCAGACGGCGAAGTCACTGTATCCTTTACCTTTGACGGCTCTGCAATTACCAAAAACACAGAAGTCGTTGTGTTTGAAACTCTCTACCGTGAGGGAACAGAAATTGCAGTACACGCTGACATTGAAGATGAGAATCAGACTGTAACTATTCATCCGCAGCCTGAACCTGAAAAACCGCAGACAGGTGACAATTCAAATCTTGGCTTTTATATCGGATTGGCTTCTGTTGCTGTCGGCTGTTTAATTGCATTTCTCATCATCAAATTTAAGAAGAAAGATGAGGACGATGAATAATGCGCAGGGTGTATATCTGTTCGCCTTTGGGTGGTAATGTATCTGCAAATATTGAAAATGCAAAACGATATGCCCGATATGCGTTAGAGTGCGGTATGGCTCCGTTCATACCGCATTTTTATGCGCTGATTTTAGATGACAGCAACAAAGAAGAAAGAAACCTTGGTATGCTTGCGGGACTTTCTATGCTTTGGGTGTGTGATGCGGTCTGGGTTTTCGGTGATGAATTAACCGAGGGTATGAAAACAGAAATTCGCTTTGCAGAAAAACTGAACATCGAAGTCAGATATATATCGGAGAATGATCTAAGAAAATCGGAGGTAAAAAATGATAAAGTCAAGAAAAATTAAGTTATTGAAGTGGTTGGCAGGAATATCAGTAATACTGTTAATGCTCGGAATATCGGCGGTAACAGTATTTGCCGCAGGAGATGTATCATCAGCAATCGAAAGTACATGGACCTCGGCGCAAACACAGATTAAAAATGTTGTAAATAATGTTGTTTTTCCTGCTGTAGATATGATTCTTGCTATACTTTTCTTTGTCAAACTTGCAACCGCGTATATGGACTATCGCAAGCACGGGCAGTTTGAGTTCACGGCGCCGGCAATACTTTTCGGTTGTCTTGTGTTCTCGCTGACAGCACCACTGTACATCTGGACGATACTCTGATAACAATAAAAATAAGGCTGTTGTGTTAAGTCATAACAGCCTTTTGTGGAGGTGATTTATATTTTTGACTGGTTAGGAGATTTTATCGGTGGTATCGGAAGTGCCATAGGCGGTGTGTTCGATTACCTCGGTGAGCAAATCTCAAACGCTATATGGAACACGATGTTACAGTGGTTCTATGAAACGATTTACAACGCTGTCGCAGACTTTTTCACTATGATGGGAAATATGGGCGCAGATGTGTTTGACCTTGAATGGGTGCAGGCGACAATAAATCTGTTTACTCTTTTTGGCTGGGCATTGTTCGTCGCAGGCACGGTCGTTGCCGTATTCGATGTTGCAATAGAGTATCAGAACGGCAGAGCAAATATCAAAACAACCGCTATAAATGTATTAAAAGGGTTCTTTGCCTGTTCGCTGTTTGGCGTAGTACCTGTTGAGTTGTATAAGTTCTGCATCAGCCTGCAAAACACATTTTCTAAGGATTTGTCGTCCATAATGGCAGGACAGCAAAGCCTTGATTTAGCCGGACAAAGCACAAGCGTTTTAGAGGGTAGTTTTGCAGTTTCTGTTCAAGTGAATTTTGGTTTGCTGAATCTGTTATGTATGATTGCTTTTGCCTACTGCGTAATAAAAATCTTTTTTGCGAACATCAAGCGTGGAGGAATTCTGCTCATTCAGATGGCGGTAGGTTCGCTGTATATGTTCAGTGTTCCGAGAGGTTATCAGGACGGCTTCAATCAGTGGATGAAACAGATAGCGGCGTTGTGCCTGACGGCATTTATGCAGACAACTCTGCTGTTCCTCGGGTTGCTGACCTTCCCCGGCAATATGCTTTTGGGACTTGGAATAATGCTTGCATCAAACGAAGTTCCGAGAATTGCACAGCAGTTCGGTCTTGATTCAAGCGTAAAGGTGAATATGACAAGCATTGTTCACGCAACTACAACTGCCGTGAACCTGACAAGAAGTGTTGCGAGAGCTGCAAAGTAAAGGAGGAGAATTTATATTATGACAACTTATCTATATCCACAAAACCTCAAAGCTACGGCCAATCTGTGGCTGTGGAGCTTACGGGATTTTGCAATTATGAGCATAGCGCTTTTGTTATCAATACTGATACTTGCACAGACGAGGATAATAGTACCGCTTGCAGTGACACTTTGCTTCGGGTTTTTGTCAATAAGGCTTGAAGATACAACAATTCTTGATTTTATCCGCTATGCCGTAAAGTATTTTATATCAACTCAACAGATATATTTCTGGGCAGAAAGGGGCAAATAAATGAAGAACAAGCAGAAAAAAACAAAACAAAAAGGTAAATCTGTTCAGGATTTGATGGGCATAAAAACCTTTACGAAAAACGGTTTAAAGGTCGGTAAGGAAGAGATTATCTTCTATATGGTTCAGCCGACAAATATTTCCGTACTTTCTCATACGAATATTGAAATCAAGGTGCGCCACCTGATGATGGTGCTTTCTGCTGTGCCGGATATTGAAATCACCTGTACCGATTTCTGCGAGTGTTTCGATACAAATAAAAGTTATATCAAAGGCAGAATTGAAGCTGAACAGAATGATAAGGTCAGAAAAATTCTTGCTAAAGATCTTGACTTTCTCGACAGTATTCAGACCGAAACCTCAACCGCAAGGCAGTTTCTGTTCATAGCAAGGTGTAAATCTTCAAAATCCGAAAATGTTTTGCAGAAAGCAAACAGGGTTGAGAAGATTATTTCAGACCAAGGCTTTGAAGTAACCAGAATGAAGAAAGCCGACATCAAGCGTTTTCTTGCAATATATTTTGACGCAAGTATGAACGGCGATTTGATGCCCGACTATGACGGCGAACAGTATATTTCGGAGGTGGAAAATGAAGAAGCATAAAAGGAAAATCCAAACGGGAATTGTGATAGGCCTATTTTCTGTAATTATAATTGCCTGTTTGATTTCAATATTTTCACGGATGTACACCGAAAATAAGGAAAAGGAAGCATTCAGACAGCTTGCAGAAATCGTTACTGAGGATACAACAGATGCAACCATTGAAGAAACAATTAAAAAGCCAAATATATTAAAAGTCAGCGATTTTGATAATGAAGTTCAGGCTGAACAAACAGTGTATTACACGACCTATTACGAACCTCATTCAATATCAGAACTTATTTCAATGAATTCCGAGTGTTTCGGCTGGATAAGCATAGCAGGCACAAATATTAATTACCCTGTTATGCATACACCGAGTAATCCGCAGAAGTATCTGAACAAAAACTTTTACGGCGAGTACAGCTATAGCGGTACACCGTTTATGGACAGCAGATGTTCAGCCGACAGTACCAATCTCATAATTTACGGACACCATATGAACAACGGCACAATGTTTGCAGACCTTTGCAACTATACCGATTATTCTTATTTTACGGAACATCCGACAGTTGTGCTCGAAACGAAAGACGGGGCATTTGTGTACTCCGTCTTTTCTGTTATGAAAGTAAAATCCGATGATGATTGGTACAGATTCACAACAGCAGGAACAGAAAAATCATATGAAAAGAAAATATCGTATGCAAAAGAGAAATCCATATACAACACAGGAATCACACCTGTTTACGGTCAGCAGATTTTAACGCTTTCAACCTGTTACGGCTACAATCAGGATGACCGCATACTTGTGTTGGCAGTCCGAAATTAAAGGGGTAAAAATTATGGGACTATTCAATAGAAAACCAAAGGTGCTCACACCAGAACAGGCAGAGGAAATTTACACAAAAGATTTCTTTGATATGATTCTGCCGTCAACAATAAAATTCTTGACAGATCACTACATTGTCGGCGACTCATACTGCAGTGTGTGGGCGGTTCGTGAATATCCGCCGTCAACTGAAGAACAGGCGATTCTTTCACAGCTTGCAGACAGAAACGGAGTAACTCTCCGCATCTATCACAGACTTGTGGAGAGTATGGAACAGCGTAAAATCATACAGAATGCCACACGGAAAAACAAGCTCAAGTCAAGCGGTAACGATGTAAACGAAACCATTGAAGCACAGGGCAACTTGCAAGATGTTGTCACGCTGATGGCAAACCTGCGAAAGAACAAAGAGGCTTTATTGCATTGTTCTGTGTTCATAGAGCTTAAAGCCAAGAGCAAACAGAAATTAAAGGAGTTACAAACCGATATTGCAATGGAGCTGACACGCTCCAAGATTGAAGTGGATAGATTAACGCTAAGGCAGAAAGAAGGCTTCTTGTCGGTGAACCCCATAGGTTCAAATCAATTCGGACTTTTGTATGAAAGAGTGTTGCCTGCTTCATCTGTTGCAAATCTGTTTCCGTTTAACTTTTCTGGCAAGACAGACCCTAACGGCTTGTATATCGGCAGAGATAAGTACGGCACTAATATTCTCGTTGATTTTGACAGACGAACAGAGGATAAGACAACGAGTAACATTCTTATTCTCGGAAACTCAGGTCAGGGTAAATCGTATTTATTGAAACTTATCCTTACAAATATTCGTGAAAGCGGAAAGAAAATCTTATGCCTTGATCCCGAAGCGGAGTATGAGGATTTGACAAATGCCCTCGGCGGTTGTTACATTGATTTTATGTCGGGCAAATACAAAATCAATCCGTTAGAACCAAAGGACTGGGGTGATGCAAATGAAGAAGTTGACTCCAAAACACCCGAACCGTTTAAGCGTGTTACCCGATTATCACAGCACATTGCGTTCTTGAAAGACTTTTTCAGAACCTACAAGGATTTCACGGACTCACAGCTTGATACAATAGAAATTCTGCTTATGAAGTTATATGCACGATTCGGCATAACCGACACAACCGATTACAGCACAAAGAAACCGTCCGACTTTCCTGTTATGTCTGACTTTTATGACTTGTGCGAGGAAGAATATATGACCTACGACCACAAGCGAAAGTATCTTTATACAGAAGAAATCCTGCAGGAGGTTTGTCTGGGTATTCACAGTATGTGTGTCGGTTCAGAATCAAAGTATTTCAACGGTCACACGAATATCACCGATGACAAATTCCTGTGCTTTGGTGTTAAAGGTTTGCTTGACACTAACCACAGATTAAAAGATGTTAAATATAATTATTGTTCGAAACCGAATAGGATGTAATTAAACGAGATGACCTTTATTGTTTATCTCGTTTTTATTTAGTGAAAAATATGTTTATATTTCAAAAACTATTTTAATTAACTAGTTTGCAAAAAAGTATTATTGATTCTCTTGACAACTTTGAATTTATACGCTAAATTATATATAGAACATATGTTCTATGCGATCGATCAAAAATATTAATTATTTATTAGGAGGAAAAAATTATTGAGTAAGCAAGCAATTTCTCTTTCATATTTATACGGTGGAAAGTGGATAGGTTTTAGTGATCAGACAAAATCTACTATGGACTGCTTAAAGATTAAAACAAGTTCAAATGAATCTTTTTATTTACAATATAGAACTTGGAATAAGGGAATGAATGGATATTATCCATATGTAAAAAGTACTGAAAACGATTATGCAGGTTCTTCAGGTAAGCCAATTCAACAACTTCAGATTCAAGCATACAGGAATGATGGTACGAAGTTAGTATCAGGTATTGTTGTTATGTATAGAGCCTTTGTAGAAAATAAATGGCTACCATGGGTAAGTAATGCTGACCCTGAATGGATGGATAGTGTACAGAGTAAATATAATCTGGGTGGCACTTTAGATACCAGCAGCTCGTATGCCGGTATCTCCGGAAAGAATATTAGCGGAATAGAAATTCGTGTTTATAAAGAATCATCGTTAGGAAACTACTCTGGTGGTGAATCAAATCCTTCGCTAAGCTATATGGTTGGAAATGAATCTAATTGGAAGTCTTTTTCAAAAAGCACTTTGTCATCCAGAATAGATGGAATAAAAATACAGACAGGCAGTAACAAGGATTATTATTTAACTTATCGAACATGGAATGAAGGACAGTCATCTTATTATCCTGCCGTAAATAGTACAGAAAATGATTATGCAGGCTCCCCTGGAAAAGCTATTCAGAGGTTAAGTATCAATGTATATAGAAATAATGGCACAAAACTTACTTCCGGAATTATTGTTATGTATAGAGTATATACTGATTCAAGGTGGTTGCCATGGGTAAGTAACGCTGATCCTGAATGGATGAGAAATGTAAAAACTAAATATAGTTTGAATGGTACTTTAGATACAGGTTCATCTTATGCCGGCGTAGACGGTAAAAATATTGGTGGCGTTGAAATTCGTATTTTTGAAGAAGATTCGTTAAATGCGGGTTCAGGTAGTTTCGTTGGTTCTGAAGAATTAATAACAACCCAGTATATGGCAAATAGTACATCTAATTGGAAAAGTTTCAATCATAAAGTAATGGCTTCTCCTATTGACGGTATTAAAATTCAGACCAATTCAAATTCGGATTTTTATTTGCGTTACAAAACATGGAACGAAGGACAATCATACTATTATCCTGAAGTAACAAGTTTAGAAAATGATTACGCAGGTTATCCAAATAAACCAATTCAGGGACTGAGTATAAGTGCATATAGTAAGGATGGAACAAAGCTAACTGCCGGTGTTGTTGTAATGTATCGTGCTTATGTTGATGGAAGATGGTTGCCATGGGTTAGTAATGCTGATCCGGAGTGGATGCAGGATGTTCAAGAAAACTATAATTTAGGTGGAACATTGGATGTCAGTTCATCATATGCCGGAATTATCGGTAAAAATATAAGCGGTGTTGAAATCTATGTGTTTAATGGCAAATCCATCTCATCATCAATCGGTAATTTATCCGGAGGCAAAGTAGCTTCAACACTTAGCTATATTGACGAAGATTCAAATTGGCATAGCTTTACTTCAATGGCAAGCTCTGTTCATATTAATGGTATAAAAATTAAAACCGACAAGTCTAAGCCATATTACCTTTTATACAGGACTTGGAATGAAGGAAAATCATACTATTATCCTTTTGTTAAAAGCAATGAAAATGACTATGCAGGATATCCGGGTGGCACTGTGCAGTTATTGAATATTCAAGTATATAGTAAGGATGATGTAAAACTAACATCAGGTGTAGTTGTTATGTACAGAGTGCATGTAGACGGTAATTGGTTACCATGGGTAAGTAATGCTGATCCAAAGTGGATGCGCAGTGTACAGTCAAAGTATAATTTAGATGGTACTTTGGACACAGGTTGTTCCTATGCAGGTATTGACGGTAAAAATATTAACGGTGTGGAAATCCATATCTACGAGGAAAATGAAATTTATACTAAACCATCAACACCTACAGGTAATAGTAAAATAATTCAAGCTCCGTTTATTTCTCAGTTAGGTAAATATCCGACAGGATGCGAAAGTGTTACTACAGTTATGGCATTAAATCATGCAGGAATCAATATCTCAGTAGATACATTTATTGATAATTATCTTAACAGATCAGGCACACCTTTTGATCCCAATATTTCATTCGGAGGAAATCCCAGATCTACGAGTGGTTATGGATGTTATGCTCCGGTAATAAAAAAGGCTTTGGATAAAGTTTTATCCGGACAAAAATATACTGCAAAACAATTATATGGTGTTTCTCTGAAAAATTTATGCTCTAACTACATAGACAAAGGTATACCGGTAATTCTGTGGGCAACTATGTATATGAACACTCCATACATCAGCTCTACATGGACCTACAACGGAAAAACAATTAATTGGATTGCACCGGAACATTGTTTACTGTTGATTGGATATGATAGTACTCATTATATTTTTAATGACCCTCTAACTTCTCAATCACAAACGTACTATAGCAAATCTTCTGTTGAAACGGCGTATAAAGGATTAAATTTACAGGCAATTGTTCTTGAAAAAAAGGATACTGTTACGCCTACACCTACTCCAGCACCGGTTTATAAATATGGTGCAGTTAAAAATCCTGAAACTAAAGAAATATATCCAATTATGCTGTATGAAAATGGAAAAACCTATATTCAACCTGCTTATCAGTATGAAAATAAACCGGATGAGAAAAAACCAACAAGACTGCAAAAAAATACCTTTGATGTTGCAAAGTTTATTTCTGGATTAGAATTTGACGATAGTATGGTTGAAGCACAAAACCATCCAGCAATAGGCAATTTTTCAGCAATACTTATAGGTGGAATTACCTCTTTTGCAAATAGCTGGGAGACACTCTATATGGATGTTGAATATTATAAAGTTTCTTCTACGGGTCAAAAGCAAGCGGTAATTCGTTGTGGCGAATCTAAATATTGCAATTTCTTTAATAATTTAATATCACTTAAAAATCAATCTATGAGAGCTCTTTATGGCCGCTGGTCAGGAGCTAATATGTATTCTGCACAAGTATGGGAAAGTACTGTTAATGATTTTGCAAAAGGGCAGTATGCGAAATTTAAGGGAATAATACCAAATGATTCATATAAATATGATATTGAGTTTACATTTGATGAAAGACGAAAAGAGGATAAATATGTATCTCAAATTTTCTGTGGCAAAGATGGAAAAATGTATGAATATGCGACTATATATGATAGTGAAAAAATTGAAATTGTTGTTAAAGATTTTTGGGGTACAGAAATTGATCGTATAAATATTTTGCCTCAAATTAATCCTGTAAGTGAATTACCTCAAGATAAAGCAGCATTTTTTGAATTTGTAAAAGCATAAATATATTCACAACAGCCGAAGTAGAAAATACTTCGGCTGTAATTACAATATATAGATTTTAAAAACATAAAATTTAATAATCTACTCCCTCTTGCTTTATCATATTATCTTCAATTTTATAGTGTTTGGTAATTTCCATATTATCGGCAACCCATAGTGCTAAATCGCCCGAAGAAAGATCTGCATCGTCATCAAAAGCTCCGCATACGGAAAAGTCGTCATCACGGTAGCAATTAATAGCTTTGTAGGTTTTATCTATAATTACATAGGAATATTCTACCGCAATAATCTTTCCGTTCTTACCGTTATATTCACTGAAAGTAAAATCAGTTGCCCATTTTTTATCATTCCATGACTCTGGCATTGTAACATCCGGTGTACTTATACCGTCAACAAGTATATTAAAGTAATCCATAATGCTTTCAGGAGTTTCAAAAGTAACGTCCGGGAAACTGTCTATTACCTTCCCTATATTTATATATTCAATGTTATCGCAAATTAAATCTTTAATACCATCATATTTGCCACTAAATAAATCTTTATAAGCTTGTTTATATTTGTCATCTATTGGCATTAGTGATGGAATGATATAGTTATCTATACTTAATTTGTAGGGAGAAATATTTTCGCTGGCATTTGTTTTGTTTGCATCAGGACTAAAACAAGCAATAGATGTATAATTCTGAGCGTATAATTTCCAGTTTGAAGGAATATCAAGTGAAAAAGTTATATAATCACCTTCGCTGTTTTCCGTCACAGTTTTTGTTTCTATATCAGGCTTAATAATTGTATTGTTCTGCTGACAGCCTACAAGCAAAATCATAAGTACGATGGATATTATTGCTGATAAGATTTTGTATTTCATTTGTATGCTCCTATTCCTATTATATATTTTAACTGGAAATTATTTGAGATTTTTTGATTTTATGCATTTAATATTACTAAATTGTGATATTTATTATACTTCTTGTATTGCTTTTTGTAAAGTAATAATAAAAATAAATTTCAAACTTAATTAAAGTAATAAATGTAAGTATATCAGGACTTATGCAAAGTTATGTGGGATATGTTTGTTCTACGAAAGGTGGCATAAGATATGGATATACTTGAAGATTTATATTACGGAAACTTATTCCCTCACGAAAAATGTGCAAAGCTTGATGATGAGGTCAAGGAGCTATTGAAACTGCTCAACAGGAATGAAGAAAAGCTTGCGGCAGCCCTGACTGAGGCGCAGAAAGAAACCTTTGAAAAATACAAGGATTGTAATCGTGAAATTTCTGAAATCAGCGAACGAGAAATATTTCTGAACGGATTTCGACTGGGTGCAAGGATTATCATTGATGTAGTAAATAATTAAGAAAACGGATAGGCAGTTAATTTTTCCCATTGATTGCCTATCCGATTACTTTTTACAAATTTTACTCAATACAAATTATGTTCAATGCTTCTTCCTTGGAAATTTTATCCTCAAGATAATTATCTCTCGCAGTTCTCGCTTTTTCAAGCCAATCGTAATATTCCTCAAAACTTAAAGGCTTTTCCACAGTACCAGGTGTGTTAAGTGTTCTTTCATAACGCTTATACATTTTGCCTCGCTGTGTGTCAAAAGTTTTCAGCACCTCATTTCTGTTTGCCAAGATTCGGTGCTTTAATTTCGGCGCAAATTCCTTGCAAGTTTTACCATTATTCAGAACTCTGTCGCAGTACAGGGTTTTCTTTTTTGTCTTTGGCACAAAGTATCTGCCACAAAGCTGACAGCGGCAGAGGCGGTATCCGTTCTCAACAAATAAATGTAACAGCAGAAAATAATACTCTGTCAGGTTACGGATATGGTACATCTGTCTGGATTTGTTATCCTCAAAATAAAATACGGTGGAAATCTGTACGCTGTTGTAATTGAAATCTTCGTTAACATCAATTTCTATTTGATTTGATAAATCGCTGAAAAAGTGCAAAACAAAAAACTGCACGGTTTTTATCTGGTCAAGATAGCTTGCATATTCACGCAGATAATGTTCAGTTCCGTCGTTCTCTCCTAAAAAATCCTCAATCATAAGTCTGTTCAAAAGACCGTAAAAAGTTCTATATTCCGCCAATGCCTTTTCTGCTTTTGCAGTTAACTTTTTAATCAGTGCAAATCTTTCTTCACTTTCATCAGGATATGTTCTGTAAACTTTTCTTATTTCATTTTGCAGTTCAGAATACTCTTCAAAATCTTCTTCTGAGAAACTAATCAACTCATTTTTGATAGTAGTATTTTCAATTGGAATCTTATTGTTATTTTCCTGCATATAGCCGGAAATATTTCCTTTGGAATCAATTTTTAATAATAAACCTTCGTGCTTTGCCATATACACCTCTGTCCTGAAGTAAAAATTATAAAAATCACTTCAATTCATTTTGTCATATATTTTTCTTGAAAAGTATGAGATTATTGTATCACACTGGTGAAAAAATTCCAACAGCTTTTGGATTACAACTGAATAACCATACCAAAGCTAAAATATTTTGAAATCATATGAGGTATGAGTAACAGGGAAAGGAGAAAAATGATTAAGAATTTAAATTTGGAGTTGAGCAGTAAGGCAAGATTTGATTCAATCGACGGTGCAAGTCTTGTTGAAAAAGATTTGCCGAGAAAGAAGTTTATAATCAATTCACTTCTTGCAAGCGGTCTTTCGATTATAGCCGGCTCACCAAAGGTAGGTAAGTCGTGGCTTGTTCTTGACTGGTGCGTTCGGATTGCAAAAGGCAAAGATGTATGGAATCTGCATACCGACAGCGGTACAACTCTGTATCTGTCACTTGAAGATGATGAAAGCAGATTGCAGGACAGGCTGACAGCGATAACCGATGAAGTGCCGAGTGATGTTCATTTTGTTACGGATTGTTCAAAACTTGATGAAAGGTTGGAAGAACAGATTCAAACTTTTGTTGATGAGCATATGGATACTGTCTTGATAATCATTGACACGTTTCAACTTATCCGTTCTGCAAAAAATGACTCGAGCTATTCAAATGATTATCTTGAGGTACAGAAACTCAAAAAACTTGCTGATGAGTTGAAAATTGCTATTCTTCTGGTTCATCATTTAAGAAAGCAAGGCGACTCTGACCCAATCAATGAGATTTCAGGTACAAATGGTATAGCTGGCTGTGCCGATGCTCTATTTGTTTTGAAAAAAAGCAATCGCACGCAGGGCAACGCAACTTTATTTTGCACGGGAAGAGATATTGAGGACAGAGAAATTGAGCTTGCATTTTCAAAAGAGGATTGCACTTGGAAAATGACTGCAGACAGCGCAGAGAATCCGAATATGCTTTTGCCTGATGAAATGAACTTGCTCATTGAGATGATGAAAGCAGAAAAATATTTCAACGGAAGCAATGCGGAATTTCTTGAACGATATAATGCTTATTCAGGCAAAAATCTTTCTGCTCGTATTCTGAAAAGGATGATGAACAAGTGGAAGTATGACTTGAATGATAATCACGTTTATTTCAAATCGTATAAGGAAAATAACATCAGAAAGGTTGAAATCAAATATGATTTTGAGATTGATAATTCAGATAGCGAGTACGTTAGGTACGATAAGTACGATGAAAATATAGCCGTTTGATTTATCGTTTTTATCGTCCTTATCGTCCTTAATGCAGATGTTGAGCAGAATTTGGCGGTTTGTCCGACTTTCAAGAGAAAACGGATAAAGTACCCGACTTCAAGCAAAAATCAAAATTTGGGCGGTTTGTGAGCGAAAGTAATTCTATATAACGGATTATGAATTCAGCGTAAAGTTGGGGTTCACATTTTCACAGCTTTTAAGCTGTGGCAAGCAACGCATTCGGCTGGTCGCTGACCTGCCGAATGCAATATACGGGCAGAAGCCCGAACCCACTTTATTGGCAAAGGAGGAAACCTAAATGAAAGACAGAAAAATGAGCATAAGAATATCGGAATCCGATTTACAGAAGATTCACAATAAAGCAGACAAGGCAAATTTAACTTTAACCGAATATATAACGAAGGCTTGCCTCGGAAAACAAATCTTTGTTGTTGACGGACTTGATGAAATTATCCGTCAGCAAAAGGCTATCGGCAGAAACTTAAATCAAATTGCAACACTTTGCAATATGGGTAAAGTCATTTGCTTTAATCTTGCTGAACTTACAAATCAGTATGCAGAGATGAATAAACTACTTGCCGATTTGCTTGACAGAAAGAGATGGTCATAATAGCAACAGTAAAATTTATCGCAAGCAAACAAATGCAGTCACGGCAAGGGTTAGCTTCAATCCTTGCCTACTGCAAACAGGATAAGAAAACTTTGTACGATGGCAGAAAGCTGGTGAGCGGAGTGAATTGTGTAGCAGAGTCAGCGTTCAATGAAATGATGAATACTAAAATTCAATATAGAAAAACTGATGGCAGAATGTACTATCATTTGTTCCAGTCGTTCCACCCCGATGAACCTATAACACCCGAAACTGCTCACGAAATTGCTTTGAAGTTTGCACAAGAGCAATTCAAAGGTTATGAAGTTTTAGTTGCTACTCATATTGACAGAGAGCATATACATTCACACTTCATTTTAAATTCTGTCAGTGCTGAAACAGGATTGAAATATCATCCAGATAAAAATGAGATACAACGGTTGAGAGATTATTCTGACAACCTATGCAGAAAATACGGTTTATCAGTTGTAATTCCTAAGCAACCAAAAGTAAAACAGATGTCGGCAAGAGAATATCGTTCAGCAGACAAAGGTCAAAGCTGGAAGTTACAGCTTGCAATAGCTGTTGATGAAGCTATGAAATATGCAACCTCAAAGGAACATTTCATAAGCCTGATGGAGAACGAAGGCTATGAAGTTAAATGGACGGCAGAAAGAAAAAGCATTACCTACACTACACCAAATGGAATGAAGTGCAGGGATAATAAATTACACGAAGAAAAATATCTTAAGGAGAATATGGAAAATGAATTCAGAATACGGGAAGAAATCACCACAGGAATTAAAGGAACAAGCCAAAAAGCAAATGCAAATCGCCTCAAAAGCAGAACCCTGCGTAGCGGTTACGGAGCAGAACTGGAAAGCATTAATTTCAACTCAGACAGCACAGATAGATATGCTGAAATCAATACTGGACGAAATTTCAGAACTGACTACGAAAGAGGAAATACGGATATACCTCAACCGCCAGATGAATTCCTTGCAGAAGTCTATCGACAATTCCAATGCAATGGCGCAGACCTTCAAGAAGGAGCTTCAGGATATGACGAACAATTACGTCAGTCAGATAAACAATGCGGCGAAGAATGCTTCACAACAGGTTGGGAGCACAAGCGAGAAATATTCATACAGTATCAGTCAGGCGGAGGAGAAACTGAATCATCATGTGAGGATACTGTTTTTCCTGGCTTTGATACCGACAGCTATTACAGCAATAACGGAAATGATATTGCATATCTGGTCGCAAATCTCACAAATATTTTAGACAGCAACCACCCTGTAGAGGACTGCACTACAATGAAAAAACCTCGTAAAGAGAGAAAGAACATACAAGAAAATCCACAAGGCGGATTTGGTATGAAGATGTAAAGAAAGGATTGCCATGAACGAAACTGAAAATAGAATAACACCAATCACAAGAAACGATATTGCGTTTAACCGCCGTCATCTGTACGAAAGCGATAAGGTTAAAATCGGCAAAAAGACATTTTTAGTCACATCGGTATTTCCTATCGGAACCGAGAACGGTGACAACCCAAGTGCCGATGAAAAAATTAAAAATTTACTTGAACGAAAAACGGGATAAATATTTTACTGGACATTCAAACCGAGTAGGAGTATTGTTGACTTGCAATCCTATTCGGTTTGATTCAACAGAGCCTGAACGGCTCGGAAAGGATGAAAAAATTATGAAATCAAACCAACAAAAGATTACCGCACTCTACTGCCGTCTTTCTCAGGAGGACGAGTTAGAGGGTGAATCAAACAGCATTAAAAATCAAAAAAGTATGCTCGAAAAATATGCCGCCGATAACGGCTTTGGCAACTGTCGGTTCTATATTGATGACGGTTACAGCGGAGTATCCTTTGAACGCCCTGACTTCAAGCGTATGATTGCCGATATGGAAAAAGGAGAAATTGGAACTGTTATCACAAAAGACCTTTCCCGACTCGGCAGAGATTACCTTAAAACCGGTACATATATTGAAATTATATTCCCTCAGAACGATGTGAGATATATTGCCGTAAATGACGGTGTTGATTCCGAAAAAGGCTGTAATGAATTTATCGGAATCCGTAATTACTTCAATGATTTCTTTGCTGCTGACACATCCAAAAAAATCAGGGCAGTCCAAAGAGCAAAGGCAGAGCGTGGTGAAAGGATAGGCTCTAAGCTTCCTTACGGATATATGAAATCCGAAGATAACAGGTTAGTACCCGATCCCGACACTGCTCCCGTGGTAAAACGAATCTTTGATATGTATGTCAACGGAGTGGGAACCCGTACGATTGCAATGACTCTTGAAAGAGATAAAATTATGTCGCCAAGCGCATATGCCTACTACAAATACGGCAGAAAAGAAAATGGCTTGAAGCTGAATAATCCCTATCTGTGGAGTGATGTTACACTTAGAGGAATGCTTGTAAACGAGGTATATATCGGCACAACGGCGAACTACAAAACCACCACCAAATCAAATAAGCTGAAAAAGCAAATTCACAACGACCGCAAGGATTGGCTAATATTTGAAAATACCCACGAGGCTATCATTGATAAATCCACCTTTGAAATGGTGCAGAAGTGGTTTGCAGGAAGAAGAAAACCGAATAAATCAGGTAAGACAGATGTGTTTGCCGGGTTAGTTTATTGTGCCGATTGCAAAAGCAGAATGTATCTTCGCCGAGTGCTTAAGTATCCTAAAGAAAACAACTACCTTTGCAAAACCTATCAGCGATACGGTAATAATCACTGTACGGCACACAGAATCAGCGAACAGGATTTACACGCTGTGATACTTCAAAAACTGAGAGAGGTAACGGCATATGTACGTGAGAATCCCGAAGAATTTTATGAAATAGCAAGCCGTAATGCAAGAGCCGAAGCCGAGCGTGAAATGAAAACTTATCTGAGGGAAAAAGAAGCGGCAGAACAAAGAATAGCAGAGCTTGAAAGTATCATCCGTTGTCTGTACGAAGACCGAGTGCTCGGACGAATTTCTGTTGAACGCTACGAATCATTGTCATCAGGATATGAAACCGAGCAGTCAGAACTGAAAACTAAGCTTAATGAGATGAACGCCTTTCTTGATGAGAACGAAAAGCGAGAGCAGTTGATTCAGGACTTTATTGAAAATGCAAAGAAGTACATTGACATTCAGGAACTGACGCCTGAAATTCTCAGAGCATTCATCAGCAGAATTGAGGTGCACGAAAAGGCAAAATGGCATTCAACAGAATGCGGAAATGATATTGTGATTTACTTCACCGTTGAGCGCAAGGAACAGCTTAATGTATGGCATAAAGAGATTAAAACCGCATAAATCAAGATGCCGAGGGGCGAAATTTCCCCTCGGTTGTAAAAGAAATATTTTCTGACAATAATGATATTACGCAGATGCAATGCTGTTCAACATTCTTTCCTATATGTCAAACAAGTTATTGGGTGAGGGAAACACTGTTGCATCGATAGATGAATTGTATTTGTTCCTTTCAAATCTTACAGCTATTGAATATATCCGCAACGCAATGAAGCGCGTCCGCAAAAAGGACTCAGCCGTGATTTTAGCCAGTCAGAACATCGACGATTTTCTGATTCCGAGCGTTAAGGAGTACACAAAACCCTTGTTCTCCATTCCTACTCATCACTTCCTGTTTTACCCCGGCAATATTAACCCGAAGGACTTTGAAGATGCGCTAATGGTAGAACCAAACGAGTACGCTTTAATCAAATTCGGCGAGCGTGGCACTTGTCTTTACCGTTGCGGAAACGAAAGGTATCTGCTTCTTGTTCAGGCTCCCGAATACAAAGCAGAGATTTTCGGCAGTGCTGGCGGTAGGTGATTTTGTGAGTGCAACCATAGGTGCGGCACTGAAGAAAATAGCAGTTGCTCTGCTAACAGATAAAAAAGTAATAAAAACAATAGGCGGTATAGTAATCGGCATAATCATAATTGTGGTTATGCCGATTGTTGCTGTTGTTTCCGTTTTCAACGGAAGTATGGATATTGATACCGACAAGCTCTATCAGTCCATACAAGAAAACATTTCAGCAGAGCAGATGGAAAATCTACAGCTTATCAACGACACAATGACAGAGGTTGAAAATCAACTCAAAAGCAAAAAGCTGTCCGACTATAACGCACAGGCAGAGGTTATCTATCTGTTTTCTCTGTCCGATAAATCAGAGGATGAGGACTTTGTAAAAAACTTTGTATCCTGTTTCAAGAAGAATCAGTCTGATGAGGATTTGATAAAAACCGTCAATCAGAAATTCGGAACGGAGATAAAGTATGACGAGTTTAAAAAGATGATGCAGTCAATCAAGGGTGCGGAAATCAGCACCGCAGGCTTTACCGATAAGATCACGAAAAATAATCTTGACCTTGTCAAGTGGTGCGAGAACGCATACAAAAACGGCTGGGGTTATGTTTACGGCGGTTACGGTCAGGTCTGTACAAAGCAGTATCTCGACCAACAGGCGTCGTTGTTTCCCGGAAATAACGAGGCAGGCGGTGAAATGCGACAGGTCGCTGAAAAGTGGCTCGGCAAGAGAGTATGCGACTGCATAGGCTTGATAAAATCCTACGCTTGGTACAACTCTGACAGCGGAGAAATTGTAGCAGGTTCAAACGGGTTTACGGATTGCGGTGCAAATTCTATTTGGAACAATGTTACAGAAAGCGGACCGATTTCTAATATGCCCGATACACCTGGACTTGCTGTCTGGATGGACGGACACATCGGAGTGTATATCGGCAACGGTGAAGTTATTGAAGCACAAGGCACAGCCTACGGAGTTGTCAAAACAGAGCTTAACGGTCGAGGTTGGACTAAGTGGCTGAAGATTCCAAACATCAAATATATTGATAAAAACAAAAAGTGAGGAGTGATTGAATTGAAAAAATCAAGTATCAGCATTATGTATGACGATGAAAAGTTGTCTGCAATCAAGTTGTATATGTCACAGCGTGATTTGGATTTCAAGGAAGAACTTGAAAAATCTGTGGACGCTCTGTACGCAAAATATGTCCCTGCAAATGTCAGGGAGTTCATTGATATGAAAGGTTCACAGGTGAAACCACCAAAGCCTAAAAAACCAAAGATTGAAAGTGAGGAAAAGACTTGAGGTCGCAAAATTTTGGCATAGAAATAGAAATGACCGGCATCACTCGCAGTACTGCGGCGAAAGTGATTGCCGGTTATTTTCATACAGACGCAACTCATGTCGGCGGTTGTTATGATGCTTATTCTGTTCGTGATAATGACGGCAGAATGTGGAAGATTATGCGTGACGCAAGCGTTAGATGTGAAAACCGTTCGGGACAGAATGCAAGCTCTCTGTACTCGGTTGAATTTGTCACTCCGATTTGTAAGTATGATGATATTGAAACCATACAGGAACTTGTCAGAAAGCTTCGTGGCGCAGGAGCAAGAGTCAACTCAAGCTGTGGTTTGCATTGCCACATAGACGCGTCAAGGCATACTCCTAAAACGCTTCGCAATATCGTAAACATTATGGCGGCGAAAGAGGATTTGCTCTACAAGGCATTGAAAGTAAATGTGTCAAGGGAACATTACTGTCAGAAGATGGACACTCGCTTTCTTGATGAAATCAATAACCGTCCTCCGATGTCTATGGAGCAATTCAAGTCAATGTGGTATGACGGCGAGGATTACAGCTACCGACACTATGATGACACACGCTACCACGCTTTGAATCTTCACAGCGTGTTCTACAAGGGTACGATTGAATTTCGTCTTTTCAACTCCACCTTACACGCAGGTGAGGTCAAAAGTGCGATTCAGCTTTGCCTTGCAATCAGTCATCAGGCTTTAATTCAGAAGTCTGCAAGATACGCTAAAACTGTATCGGATAATGAAAAGTACACTTTCAGAACTTGGCTTTTGAGATTAGGTTTGATAGGTGACGAGTTCAAGACAGCTCGTCATCATCTGCTGAAAAATCTTGATGGCAACATTGCATGGAAAGATCCTGCACAGGCTGAAAGACAAAAGGAAAGACTTGCTCAAAGACAAGTTTCAGAGATAAACAATACAATTCAAAATACAAATGAAAACATAAATGAACTCGAATCTGAAACTGCAGACGTGCAGAATGAAGATTCGAGTTTTGTTATGAGTATGTAGAAAGGAAGCAATATGAAAAGTAAGTTATACATTGCCTACGGCAGTAACCTCAATCTTAAACAGATGAAATATCGTTGCCCCACAGCAAAGCTTGTCGGCAAGGGTGTAGTCGAAAATTACGAATTACAGTTCAAGGGTATGCCTCACTGCTCCTATGCAACAATCGCACCTTGCGTTGGCAAGTCCGTTCCCGTTGCACTGTGGGAGCTTCAGCCAAGAGATGAAAAACTGCTTGACCGCTACGAGGGTTATCCATCTCACTACTTCAAGCAGGACTTACCTGTGAAATTGAATAACGGCACGGAACTTACTGCGATGGTTTACATTATGAATCTTAGGCAGCAGTTCGGATTGCCCAGTGCAAGCTATTACGATACTGTATCGCAGGGCTACAAGGACTGCGGTTTTGACTTGAATGTTTTAAACGAAGCCGTAAATGACAGCGCAGAAAAGTTCTACGAAAACCTTGAACAGAACAATATGTTTGATAAACCTGATGAAGATGAAAATATGGGGATGGGCGGTATGAGCTTATGAATGAGAGAAAGAAAATGAAAAGGCAACTCGGTGAAAAATATATTTTCAAAATGTATTTGTCGGTGAACGAGGTTAAGAAATTACTTTCCGAAAATTCAAAAGACAAGCACGACACTCTCTTTGCTTCACTCACAGTCGGCTGTGTGAAAATCAATGCCGTTGTATTTCCCACATCCGATAAAATGCTCCTCGGATTTGATATTCTTGTAAAAGACACACCCGAGAGCGAGGAATGGATTTGCTATGACACATTAAGTGATGAAATCAGGTTATCCCCTCGCAGTATTGAGCAGTCAATGTTCGATATTCTGAACCGTGAAGTCAATGAGTACGGACTGTCATATACCCAGTGTAATTTTAAAGTGATAAACGGTAAATCAATAAAAGCAGAATAACGGCGGTATTCTCGCCGCATTCGCCTCGTGTCGGCTTTTAAAGGAGAAGTCGGAAAAGTATCCGAATTCAAAGAAAAAATGAAACAGGGCGGTTTGTGGCAAGGTGTGAAAAATCGGAGTTACGGCAATTCGGGCAGTTTTTCAAGGGTGGAATTTTAAGCAGGATAAAGGCGTATTCCGTTGCAGAGCAACGGTTGCCGAAACACACCGACCGGCAACGCCGTTCGGGGATTTTCAAAGGTGTTACTTTTTTAGCATTGTGTTACCGCTTGTATTCCTAACTGCCCGATTTTGCCGTTTTGATGAGGTTTTCTCTGAATACCCGAAGTGTTACTGAAAGGAAAG
>OLNY01000391.1_pt1 | contig 42719 bp, 75 predicted proteins | sample 1671981 | NCBI WGS metagenome assembly OLNY01 (sample SAMEA3136632, study PRJEB25190) | human gut metagenome | biome: human gut; feature: human-associated habitat; material: faeces | place: Austria | collected 2013
TGAGTATGGAATCACTCAAAAAAATCTTGGTGAAGTGGTGGGGATGTCCCAACAAGCAATAGGCAAAATGGAGACTGGTAAGAGAAGAATTCCAGACGACATTTTGCGAAAACTATCTGACTATTTTCATGTAAGTACCGATTTCATTCTAAATCGCACAACATCAAGATCAACAATCGATGTAAATAACGAGATTAAAAAACTAATCTATGAAAATTATTCTACGCTTAGCGAAATGCAAAACTTCTCTTTAGATGAGCAACGTTTCATAATACAAATGATTGTAAATTTAAAAAAGTTAAGAAAGTAATATTTTGCTTGAAACCATTAAAATGACATGTGATAATTAACTCCATAAGGAGAAAATCATGTCATTTCAAAATACAAAACATTTCACTCAAAAATCAATCACATCCGAACACATCATGGGTGCTTTTTATAGATTTCACCGCATACAGCAGAACATTTCTTTATCCGATTTTGCTAAACAATTACGGATGAACAAAGGATTCTTGAGTGAATTAGAAAATGGGAAAAGACATTTTCCAGACGGCTTATACGTACAGTTAAATCACTTGCTTCATTTACAATTTAATACAGATATAGAATTATGGCACCAATCAAGGAAAACATTATTCACATTGTTTAATTTTTTCTTTTTATTTATTAATATATTGATTTAATTTCAATTTATTGTAGTTCCTGTTGGACCTGTTCCTACAACTTCTTCTTGTAACGAACGCCACGTATTACAGCCAACAATTCCATCTGCTGTAAGTCCTCTTGACTTTTGATAACTTATTACTGCATTTTGTGTAGCAGCTCCAAAAATCCCATCTAATCCATTAGTTCTAAATCCTAATGTATTTAAATCATCTTGTGCAATTAGTACATAATTGCTTAAACTTCCTCTTCTTATAGTAGGAAATCCACCTGTACTGCAAGCTGGTTTGCCGGAACCTTTTGTCAAAATGAATCCATGTTGGTGTAAGTGATATAGGCTCAACATAATACCATACTCCAGAATTATTGGCTGATTGCCATAATCTTGTTCTTTGTGTACTAGTTAATGTTTGACCAACATCAAATGCAACACCAGCATAATGTTGGCTTTGGTTTCCATGTCCTCCTTCATATGGTCTTTTAAAGGCAAAACCTACTGGAATTGGTGCTCCATAAATATACCTTTGACTATTCCAGCTTTGCATGGTTCTTTTAGTTGTCCATAAAATGTTGCTTTTGCTTGAACCTCTAAATTCTCGTACTCTTAAAGTTCCATTTGTATTGTATGGCATAGAATCTAATTCATCTCTATAATATGTTTCCATTCTATCTGTATCATTATTAAAATCAAAATGACATACTATTTGTTGTAATAATTAAAACATTCAATCATGCCTTTTCTATATACTTTTGAGAATGTTTTTGAAAACATTCTTACTAAAATTTTTTCTTTAAAACTTAATCCATTTAATACCCTATTTAACACAATAACTTTTGTTTTTTTCATAACCAATCCCCCGCTTTCACCAAAGTATCGGTTATAACTATCTTTTGTTAATAATAAATTATTATTATTTTTGATTATATCCTTTCCATTATTTTTTGTAAATATTTTTTCATTTTTTTCTCCGACAATTTTCATTTTATACTCCTGTTATTTATTTCATCCGACGTCTTTTGATGTAATTATTGTATACTAGTTTTTACCAAAATGTTTAAACATTTTATGAAAGTGCCTTTTTCTTTTATGAAAGTCATATTTTGTCGAATTTTGGGTTTTACACTAAAAATAGCTACATCTATTGTAGCTCTAGGTTTCCAGTACTGTATAAATCTGTTATTTTCTTACCCAAATTTTCTGCTATTACTAACATTTCTATAAATAATATTTTATCTACATCTTCTTCTATTTGTGCTAGTCTATGTCTTTCTATTCCTGTTTCTTCTGATAAATCTCTTAGTGATATCCCCATACTTTCTCTTATTTCTTTTATTTTTAATTCTACAATCATTTAAAAACACCTCTAGCTTTATTATTGCTAGAGATGTTTTACATTATTCACTTTCATTTGCTATTTTTATTATTTTCTTGAATCTTCTTGTTTTTGACATTGCTTTTAAACTTTCTGATGATAATACCAAATAATATTTTAGTAGTCTATTATACTCTTCCTCATCTTTTACTTTTAATATTTTTATCATTTGTAGTGATTTGTTATATGCTTCTTTCATATTTCATCACCTCTAACTATATTGTAACACATTATGTTAAATTTGTGTGTCGAATGTGGTCGAATAGAAAAAAGAACTATTGCTAGTTCTCTATACATAATCATCAGCTATTTTAGAAATACATTTTTTATATTCTGAATTAACTTTATATCTATTTTTTAAATCATATTTCCCTAAATTAGTATTATATCCATCTATACCTAAATGATATAAATCTATTAAATACAAATCAAATTCTTCTGTATTTTTATCATAATAAACATAAATTCTTACTCCTTCTAGTGTTTTATCAGCTTTGTTGTGTTTAGGTTTAAATTTCATTAAGTTTGGAATATTATTTATATCTAAACTTTCTTTTATTATATCTTTTAGCCTTTCTTCTTTTTCTTTATTTCCACTCTCATTATCTAATAATATAAATTTATCATCTAGACTCGCATTGAAAAAATAAAATTCATCAAATATCTCTTTGATTTCTTTATATATTTTTTTATCATAACTTTTCACACAATTAGTAAATAATTTTTCTTCAAAATTTATTGAATGTAGAGCTCCATTAATGTTCAAACCTTTTGCATTAATTTTTTCTTTACTTATTACCCTATTTCCTATTCTATTTACCTTTATAATCTGAGAAGAAATTTGATTAGGCTGTTTTATTGTAATATTCATTTACTATTTCTTCCTTTGGTATTATTTGATTGTGTCTTTCTTCATTTTCATTATAATGTTCTTTCCAGCAATTATCTTGATGAGATAAATCTACTAATCCGAAATCACTAATATCAAATAGTTGAGGTAATAAATAATCTATAAATTCCTTTTTTACAATATCATCTTCAAGATATCCTTCTATAAGTTCTTCATTTTTCACATCTAGATATTTCATTTTTTCAGCATGAAATACATTTGGAACTACTGGTCCATATGTCCAAGCTTCAATATCATCATCAAATAGATATTCATTATACTTAGAATAGTCTACTTCTACACTATTTGAATTTTCCTTATTTTTTCTAATATACTGTCCCCAATATGCAAATAAGAAATACAATGTTTTTTGTAATTTAATTGGAGATATTGTTCTTCTATTTATATTTTTATCGTACTCTAAATATTTTTTTCTAATGTATAAGGCTAATTTTATTGCTTCAGATGGTCCACTATTCCATCCTTCTATTATATTCATATAAATTCCCCCTATACTACATATTAATATTTTATATTTATTTGTCAATAATTTTAATATAATTGTAATATAAATTTAATCTTGTTGTAATATTATATTACAATTATGCAAATTTGTCAATTTTTCACAAACATTTTTTTGTTTTTATTTATATTATATCCATTCTTTTAGATATTATGAAACTTTTATTTTCCGTAGCATTTCAGTAAAAAATCCACCTCTCACAATCGTTTTTAAGCCTTTTTATTTTTTAATTAATGTAATTATATACCTTCATTTTAAGCCATAAAACGAAAAAAAGAGGTAAATTGAAATTAATCAACTTACCTCTTCTTCTTATCTAACTCCACCTGTCCATTTAGCAAATCCTATCTTGTAATTATTTATTCCGTCTATTTTATATCTTACCATTGGTCTATTATTAAATATTCCAAAACAATCACATTCTTCATATGGGCTTAAACTTCCTATTACTTTTGTTAAGCTTGTATCTGCATATATAATTTCTTTTGTTGAACCATTCTTATATCTTCTCACTGGCTCATCACTCCCTTCAACTTTTGGTACTGCTACAGTAGTTGTAGCTTGTCCTAATTTATTTGCTACATCATTTTTGAATTTTATCCATTCTTGTTCATTTCTTACATAATAACGTGGACATTCTTTTCCTGTTACATCATAATGTCTTATAATTGCATCTATACCTAAATTATATCTTTTACATATATCTGCACATAATTCTACTAAACTATTATATGTATTGTCATTGAACTTTCCGTCCCAGTCTGGATGACAGTCTTCTATTCCTATTGATTTTCTATTCATACTATATGAACCTGAATGATAAGCTATTTCATCCTCTGGAATACATTTTATTATTTCTCCATTCAATCCTATTACATAATGGCTTGAAGCATATGTTTTATGTGTAATTCTTAGATTTTCAAAGTAGTTTCTATTTGCTATTGCTGAACTTCCTGCATTTCCAACCCAATGTACCACTATGTTTTTTATTGTCCCTTTTTTTTCTCCACATCTACTATATGGATTTACTGTTAATAATCTTTCTTCTATATTATTCATTTGCTTCACCCCTTGTATCTTCTTCGGCTAATTCCATTGTTTCTACAATTTCTTTTTCCATGGTTTATTCCTCCTTATTATTTATTGCTTTTTGTCCTAACAAATATGTTCCAATAACTCCTTGTACTACTGCAATAACTTGTACTATTTGTATTGCACATGGTATTGTTATTCCATCAACTGCATTTATTCCAGCTACTAATGCACTCACTATTGCTAATATATTTGTTAAATACTTTGCTATTGTTTTTAATTTTTCCATATCGTCTCACCTCCTACTTTAAACCTAATTTCATATATATAAGCCCTAATATTACAGCCAAAACAGAATAAAATATATAATCTACTAGTTTGTCCCATTTCTTACTTTTTTCTTTGTCTATTTCTGAAACATTACTATCTAACTTTTGGTCTATCTTCTCTACTGCCGATTCTACTTTTCCCATTCTATAATCCATTTTTTCCATTATAGAATATGTTTTTTCAAGTTTATCAATTCTTTCGTCATGGTCTCCTATTCTCTTTGTGTTTGACTTTTCTCGTTCTTCTAAGTGTGCTACTTTTTCAATTAATTCTGTATCTTGCATCCTTATCCTCCTAATCTGTCGTTTTAGTATATTCTATTGTTACAATTAAATCTGGTTTGCTCCAACTTTCATTTGTCGAACGTACTTGTAAAACATTCTTAGTTTTATTCATCAATATAAACAGAGGTTTACTAACATTACTACCTGTATCTACATAATTTATTGATGTAGTTGACCCATCTGAACTTGATATTGAATATTTAATGTCTAAAACCTTATCAACATTATAAATAGTATCTATATCGTACCAATAATTAGAATTGATTTGATTTACATAGTTTACTGTTTTCCTATACAAAGGTTTTCCAAATAAATTTCCAATTACTTGTTCTTCTGTTGAATATATTTCTAGCTTATTTTTTTCCAAGTCTTTTACATAGTCTAAGCTTAGTATTGCTTTGCTATCTGTTGTTATGTTTGTTACGTTTTTATATGTTCTTGCGTTATTTAGTTCTTTTGCTACTGATTTCTGGTCATCTGTAAATTTTAGGCGAGTTGGTGTTGCCAATTTGTAATAAACTGTTAGCACATGCTCCTTTAGCCACGTTTTAAATTCATCTAATGTTTTAGTAGAATACTCTTTTAAATATATTTGAATATTCCTACTAGCAGATATTCCCTCATTTCCTAGCCAAGTTTCATTGGCTGTCTTTCTATTAAGTTTATCACAAAAAACATTTTTCTTTGCATCATTATTAAATCTTGCACTTGGACTTGGATTCATAAAAAATCTATATCCAGCAGATGTTGTTGCCTCTCTTACCCACGCTTCATCTCCTGTCAGAACTAATTTATTCCACGTATGTACTTCTTCTTCATTATCCCAATCAAAATAGTCATCTTCTAACATTTCTTGCTGTACTGGTATTATGTATGATTGTTCTTGATGTTCTTCGTATGGTGATACCTCTTTTTCATATTCTACTTGTAAATCTGGATAATTATCTTTGTTTGTAAAACCTAACAATAAATAATTATGTCTATTATTTTGAATTATTTTATTAACTTTTATATTTGTTGTAGTAGAATTTTCTATATAGTCTGTATCGAAAATTTCAGAGTTTATATTTTCTACAATCGTATTACTAAAAGCATATCTTAAATTATATGAAAATGTTTTGGTAAAAGATACTGCTATATTCTTTTCCTCTTTAGATATTGGAATAATTAATAACTTCTGATCTGAACGTGAAAATAATTCACCATTTGCCCCTATTCCTACTCCATTACATATTATTTCTTTGTTTTTGTTATACAAATTCTTATTACATTTTGTTAACTTAACTGAACCTTGACCATATTTGCTATATGATGTTGGAGTTGAGCCTTTTTCTATTTTAAGAGTATCTTTATCTGTTATTGATGCATTTACTCTAATATACTTACAATTAGAATTTGTTATATTAAAAATTCCATTAGTTTGTGTAGTTGCAATTCTCTTTAAAAATGTCTTACTTTTATCATATATTCCTATACTTCCCCAATTTGTTCTTCCAGAAATGTAATAATCCTTGTTAGTTTCTATCTCTATATAGTCACTACATATTGCAGTAGTCTCTGCTTGTATGCTACCATTATTGTCAATATATTTTCCATCTGTGGCTGTATCTTTATTAAATAAATTTATATTGCTACCTACTGTTTTTATTTCACTTGGATAATCTGGACTTGGGCTTACTCCGTATTGTTCAAAATCAGTTGCAGTAGAGCCTTTTTCTAGTTGAATTTTTATTGTGTCATCAAGAGTTGTTCCTACTGCAAAACCACTTATAAAAGCATACATACTATATACTTCTTTTTTAAATGCCACATTTTTTGTTTTAGAACCCGCAGGAATCACAAATTCAAATATTTCTTTATCAGTATATATGCCTTTAAAATGTATATTAAATGTTTTGGGTTTATCAATAGACAAAACATAATTTCCAGCAGGATATGAATATATAACATTAGCTGAAATATTTGCCCACGCATTAGTCGACGTTCCTTTTATAGTTCCTACACCGTCTTTATCATATGTTGTTGTTATTCCATTACTTGTAAAATTTAAAGGTTTAAATAAATTCTTTCCACTTCTCGTCTCCTGCTCACTATTCCCACTAATTCCTATCTTGCACCTTGCTCCACTGCTGTCTTCTACATGTATGTATTCTCCACTGGCTTGTCCTCTTATACTTGTTTGATAATAATCTTCTTGCATTTCTTTTAGTTCTTTTTCTAGTTCTGTTTTTTGATTTTGTAGTTCTTCTATTTTGCTATCTTGTTCTGTATCTTTGTTTTTTATTTCTGTGTCATCATATTTAGATTTTTCTATTGCTTCGTCTGTACTCTCTGCCATTTTTTTCATATCTGTAAGTACATCTGCAATACTATTCTCGTTATCGTTGTAATATATTTTATTCTTACTTGTTTCAGCCATTTTATGCTCCTTTCAAGTCTTTATATTTATAACTTTTAAAATATTTATAAGTTTTTGTTTTTATTTCTTTATATATTAAATGTTTAATTACTTTTATTTTTAATTTAAAAATAGAACCAACTTTTATTTTTGTTGGTTCTATTATAATTTCTTGTATTTTTGGCATTTGTACCTCCTAAATTTTCATTAAAATTAATCGATAATTTTTTGTACTTGAAGAGCCTATTCCATCAATTGATATAGATTTTATATTTATTATAGTATCTGTAAGTCTTGCTTCAAAAACCATTTGTCCTGCAATATTATATGAAAAACATTGTTCTCCATATATATCCACACCTACAGCTAAGGCAACACAATTTTTATATGTAAAACCTGTTGGATAATTAACTTTAGTACTTCCAGATCCATTTGATAAAGTTATTTTTCCATTTAATATTGCAAAGTTATCTTTATATATTACTGAACTTCCGATTAGTATTAGTAATATTATCACATTTAATATTATTAGATACTTCCAAATTTCCATTTATTTTTCCTCCTGTTTTCAATAAATATTTACTTCCATCTTCTACATTGGCTAATTCTTGTTTTATTTGATTTATAACTGTATCACAGTCTTTCTTTATCTGCTCATAAATACCACTAAAACTTAAAAATTTTCTAGTATCTTTATAATCTGTTATTCCACTAGTTCCACTTCTAAATCTTGCAAATTCAAGTTGATATAAATTATTTCCACCATTATACTTATTAATATCTTGTTTCGTAACTGTTGGATAACTTGCACTAGATGTTAATAATTTAAAATATGCTTGATTGAAACTATCCTTTGTTGATTCTTTTGATAAATCAATTTCTAATATTAATAAGCAATATAGGCTCTCTGTACTAACTACTACAGTTTCATTATTTATAACAGCAACAGGCCTTCCTGCTATTTCACACAATCCTTCTGAAATTGTTATTGAATTAGTAGTTTTGCTTAAATTCATTCCATAAAAAATACCATCATTTTTATTTAAAAATTCTTGATGTATTCTTGCGTCTACTTCTGCGTTTGCAAGTTGATTTGTAAATCTAAAACCTTTTATCATTCTTTATTCCTCTCTTTCAATATTTTATCTATAAAGTTGACTCTCATATTTCCACATGTCACTTCAATAAAATTACTTCCATCATCTCTTATTGCTGAGATATAAGTATTCAATATTATGTTGTTGTTAGTTCTTACATTAAGTGGTGTTCCGACTTTCATTTTATCTACATCAAATAATTTACTATTTCTATTTATCTTGAATGATATATAGTGATTATAAGTATTCGATTTAAATTTATCTAATGCTGTTTGTCTTGCGTCTTCTGATTTAGCTGTGTATATAGTCTCAACGTCTCCGTTCGCTCTATTTACATTATCTTTATTTTGAGTTGTTGTTCTATCACTTAGTAAATACCACTTTTGTATATCTGTGTCTGTTTTTACAATTATTTTAGCTATAATGCTTGTTTCGAATTTTTCAACATAATTACTTATATCTGGAATTGTTGTATCTATTAGTTGTACTTCATTATCCTGTTTATAAATTGTTAATTTTATTCTTTTATTTATATATGAAAAATCTAATACAATATTATAATTTTGGTTGCAATTTGTTATAAATGTATGAAAATTATATATACCATTTTCATTGTCTACTGATTTTGTTATTTTTGTATGTGTTTTAACTTCAACATCTAGCCAACCAATGTTCAGAAAAATATCATCAGATTTAGTAAAATTATTGTATATTTGTTTAGCTATAAAATCTTCTACGCCAGTTTGACTTATTAAACCTTCGTTTTCCAATATAATTTTTCTATCAAATATATTAGATATATATTTCAATGTAATTTTTCTTTTTAGTTCTCCATTTTCATTTTCTATATCCTTTATTATTCCAATATAGTCTATCTCGCTATTTCGTTGTAAGACTACTATGTCACCATTATCAGCATTTATTTTTTTCATTATATTAAATATCGTATTTTTATTTGTTTCTTCATCTATTACATACTCATAATTTTCAAACTCTATAACATCTTTTATTTCTAGATCTATTTTGCTTAAAAAATATACTAATGTTTTTTGAGATACATTAATATTTTTTTCTTTTGCCCATATTTGAATTTTTCTTGTTGATGTTTCTATATTTTCTATTAAATCTTTAAATGTTATTTCTATATTATATACTCCACCTATTTTTGGTGCTTCAAGTTCTATTTCATAAAATCCACTTTGTTCATTATAAATTAATTCATATTCTTTATTATTAAATGTTGCTTTCACGCTCATAGTTTACACCACCTTATATTGAGGGAATATGGTTAATTTTGCATTCAAAACATCATCATCCGCTGTTAATCTTATTTCTGACACTCCGTGTTGGTAATTCAAAGATGTTTTGCTTTGTTATATCTATATATTCTTTTTTCCACAAGCTTTCCTTTGTTCCATCTGTGTTTTGTTTCTGTATATATATTTCTCCAGTTTTACTTGAATATAGTAATTTTTCGTATTCATTAATCGTAATTGGAACTTCTATACTAGCATATTCTTCATCATCAACTAAAATCGTAATGGCTGGGTTTTGTACAAAACCATCTATTTCCACTTGAAACGGTGCTTCTACATGTCCTTTATTATCAAATTGTATTGCTCTTGTATTATAGTCTATATATCTACTATTCCATCTGTAATTATATCTCATTTCATCTTCATATGCTTCTATTTTAAATATTGTTTCATTTTGTTCATACCATAAAGAGAGACTTGCAAATTCAATTGGACATGCTAGCCATCTTCCAACTTTTTCTGTCTTTTCTAATTTTACAATAGTAACATCTCTATAATATGTTTTTTCTTCTTTTTCAAAAGGAATTATATATAACCATTTTAAACTTTTAGAACTTTCTACAAAATCCCCAAATTCTTTTACTTTGTCATAAGATTTAAAGTATAATGTTCCTTTTGGATTTTTTTGTTGAATTTTTTTATTATTTTCAATAAACTCATTTCCTAATTGTACAAACTCAATATTGTAAGAATATCCTAACTCAGAAGGAGATGTAAGAAAACATCCTTCATCTAAATTATCTAATCTAAATTGTTGTCCTTTTTCATTTTCAAGTATAAATCTTCTTACTTTCATCTTTCTCATCTCCTTCTACATTACTTCTCCAAACTTATTATTAACGGATGTAATAACAAATCTTCCTGCTACATCTTTATCAATTATTATTTGTGCATCCAAATTTTTTACAGCAGTTACAAAAGATTTTGTTATATTTTCTAATGTCAATTGATTTGATGTATCTGTTTTTGTTACTGCTGAATTAATATCAAATTCCGTTGGAATTGATGCAGCCATATCGTTTGATACTGTTTTCATTGTATCAGAAAATCCCTCTCCTACACCTAAGGCAAGGTTTGTTCCTATTTCATCTTTAAATACTTTTGAAGGTGAGTGTATTCCGAAAAAACCTTTTATGCCATTTATAATATTTCCACACCATTCTTTTATTTTTCTAAGTAACCAATCTTTAGCATTTTTTATTCCTTCCCATATACCAGATACAAGATTTTTACCTACTTCGCCCATATTAGAAAAAAAAGTTGCAAATCCCCTTATTAATGAGCTTATAATTTGTGGAATTTTACTAACTAGTTGTGGAATTGCTTTTATTAGCCCTTCTGCTAATTTTATTATTAATTTTACACCCATTTCTATAATTTTAGGTAAATTATTAGTTATAGCCATTATTAATTTTTCAATTATTACTGGTATTTTATCAATTAATTGAGGTAAAGCATCTATCAGTCCTTCTGCTAAACCAATTAGCAATTGTATACCAGCATCAATTATCATATCTATATTGTCTAATAATGAATTTACAATTGTTACAATAGTTTTTACCATTTGAGGTATTAATGTTGGTAATTGTTCAGATAACCCCTGTACTAATGCAATAATTATTTGCATTCCACCTTCGATTATTTGTGGAAGCATATCAATTAATGCTATTAATAATGTACTTATTATTTGATTTGCTCCTTCCATAATTTCAGGTAAATTCTCCATGATTCCTTGTATTATAGTCTCTAATATCTGTATTCCTGAATCTAATAATGTTGGTAAATTTTCATTAATTTTTTCAATTATTTGAGGAATTGCTTGAAATATACTATCTGCTATTATGTTTATTTTAGGTAAAATATTATCTCCAGCAACGAGCACAGTATCAACAAAATTATTAATTTCATCATCTAATGACATATCTGAACTTATAAAAGATGTTAATAAATTGGTCCAAGCAGATTTCATTGCTGAAACTGAACCTTGAATAGTTGTATTTGCTTCTTTAGCAGTTGTTCCAGTTATATCTAACTTTCCTTGAATAGCATGTATAGCTTGATATACATCGTTTAAATTATTAATATCATATTTAATACCAGTTATTTTTTGTGCATCTGATAAAAGTCTTTGCATTTCTTCTTTGGTTCCACCATAACCTAATTTAAGGTTATCAAGCATTGTATAATTTTGTTTTGCAAATCCTTGATAAGCATTTTGTATTAATGACATATCTGTTCCCATTTTGTTTGCATTATCTGCCATATCTGTTACTGCCATATTTCCTACTTCTGCTACCTTTGCTGTATCACCATTTAAAGATTGAAGCAAACTAGCACTAAAGCCAGTTATTGTTTCCATATAATCATTTGCAGATAATCCTGCAGTTTTATATGCATTGTTTGCATAGTTTTCAACTGTACTAGCATTATCTTTGAATAATGTTTCTACACCACCTACAAGCTGTTCATAATCTGCATAGCTATCTAACGCCTGCTTTCCAACACTTAAAAACGTAGAATCAATTTTTTTAATGCCATTTCCTACTGCTTTTAATCCACTTGTAATAAAATCACCTAGAACGTTTGCTTTTAATAAATCTCCGAACTTTATTGCTCCTTGCCCTGCATCATCAAAATTATCCTTCATTTCTTTAAGCTCTTTGTTGCTTTTGTCTGTTGCATTTTCCATTTGTATTAATTGTGCTTCAGCATTATTAAGCTGTGTTTTGAATGTTTTTACTTTTTCATTATTTGATCCATATTCTTTTTCCGCTTCTGATAGTGCACTTCTTAAACTGCTGATTTTTTCTTTTTGTTCTTGAATGGTTGTATTCATATTTGTATAAGCATTTTTAGTTTCCTTCACTGTTTTATCTCCAGATGAAAACTGTGTATTTGTTAATTTTAGTTCACTTGAAACTTCTTTTAAATTAGTTGTTATATCTCTTAATGCTTTTCTGTATTCACTCTCTCCTGTTAATTTGACTGTTCCTCCAAAACTTGATGCCATTTTTTCACCTTCTTTATTTATAAAAATCTATATAATAAAGAAAGGTATTGGGTAACTACTTCACCAACTCTGTATGTGCGTGTTCCTCACTCTTTTCTTTTTGTATTCGTATTTTATTTTTGCATCTTGTGCATTTTATTTCTCCTTCAATGTGACTTATAAAAAGCAGAGTTTGTCCACATTGAGGGCATTTAATTTTTTCCATCTTATTCATCACTAAACATTTCTCCTTGATGATTTATTCTTTCTTCTATTTCTTCATATGTTATATGTTTTAATTTAAAATCATAATCGTTTTTATAATGCTTATATAATTTCAGAAATTTTGATAAAGTCATTCTCCCCACTTCTTTTTCACTAAAACCTAATAAGCAATGTCCAATAAATAATATCCACGAGAAATCAATAATAAATTCTTCATCCTCGTGGATTACACGTTTTTTTCTTCTTCGTTTTTCTTTGTTGATTCAATTACTGTTTCTTGAACTTTGTCTGTTAATCTCTTCATTCCTAATTCTGTTATAAGTCTTCCAACTTGTTTTGCTGTTAAAAATTCTCTTTTTGTTTCTAAGTTTTCATTTTCAATGTCTATTCCTTCGTTAATCATTTCAGTTATTCCAAATTTTAATGCTCCAATGTTTGGTTCTTGTTTTTTACTGTCTGTCATATCTCCCCATTTTTCATATGAACCATATTTATCTTGTATTTTTTCAATTACATTCATTGTAAATGCCAACGGATACTCTGTATCTCCACATTTAAAATGTTTTATAGTATTTGTCATTTTTTACCTCCTAAAAAATTAAAAGTAGACTAAAAAATAGTCTACTTTTTTTAAAATTATTTTGATGGTGTTAGTAATTCATCTAGATATGCTTGAGCTTCTGGTAATGTTGCAAATGTTTTCATTTTTCTCCAAGTTCCAACTTTCATACCATTAATTTCTTCTTCTAATTCTTTCAAATCTGCTTCAATGGATACTGTATTGTATTCTATTGATTCCCCTTTTGTTTTTCTATCTGCAGTTACTTTTGTTATTTGAATACGTGGTAAAAATTCCACTTTATAACTTTTTACCCCTTTGTATACTTTAGTAACAATATGACCATAACCAATTTCTGGTGCTATATCTTCTGAATTGTCTATAACTTCTTTTTCAGTAATTGTACATCCTTTTATATCTGCATACACTTCATCAGTAACATCATCAACTGTTATATTTACAGTTCCGCCTTTAAATGATGTGTCACTTTCTGCTTCTATATCATCTGCATAAAGTTTTGTGCTATTTTTTTCTGGATTTGGTTTTGCATCAATTAATCTTCCCAAAATTGGTACTATTGATTCTTTTTCTAATGCTGCATATTTCTTTGTAGCATAATCTATTTTATTATATTTTGCTGTTCTTAGCCCTATACTAGCCATTTATATACCTACCTTTCTTAAAAGAACATGTTCTATGATATAAGCCTGTTTCTTCTTCAAAAAACTCTTGACTATCTCCATCCCATGTCCAATCATTTTCTTTCATTTTATTTTTTATTGAACTCATTATTTTTAAATAATTGCTATCACTATAAATATCTATATCAACAGTTACTTCACTATCTGTTATTTCATCATCACTTGAAGAAATTGGTTCTTCATCTATTATTGTCCATACAACATAAGTCTTTTTGTTTCCTTTATACTTTAGATGTGCAACTGGAATATCTAGATTTAAAATCTTTTTTATTTCACTTTCCATAATTACTCCTTTGGTAAATATTTTTCTTGAACTTTTTTCATTTCTGACTCTATTTCTGTTTTTCTAAATGATTTACGCATAAATGAATGTTTCTTTACTGTTGATGTTCCGTGTTCAAAAACATTTCCAACAAGTGGTGCTGGTGTTGTTACTCCTCTTTTATTCTTGAAATATCCATATAGGGCAACTTTAGTATTTATTCCTCCATCGCTTGGTGTTTTATATACTTTTGTTATTTTTAAGCACTTCATTATATTAGAATTTTTAAAAGAAGCAGGAACATTTTTAAGTACATTTTTATATACCTTTTCTGCTCCTGCCTTTGTCATTTCTCCTATCATTTTTTCACTATCTTGGTCTAATTCTTGAAACATCTTTATTAAATCATTTGGTAGTTCTTCTTTAAATCTTGCCATTATTTCGTCACTCTTTTACATTGCATTTCAAGTTCAATATTTGCCTCATCTACATTATTTAAATATTCAACAGTATAAATTTTATCTTTATATTTTACATATACATCTCTGTTTGAATTGTAATATGCATCTTCTACTTTTTTTGAATATCTAATAGTAAAATTAGTATAAGCTTTTTCAAAATCAGAACCATTTGCAATCAAAGTATAACCTTTTGTTGTTTTTACTTTAGATAAAGGCTCAAGGATAATAACTTCATTTTTTGCAACAAATCCATCATTATCCTCCGTTTCTTCAATTTGATATATAGATATTTTTTTATTATAATCACCCGCATTTATCATAAATTATTCCTCGTATGCATATCAAGAATAGTTTTTACAGTATTATTTATGTTTTTGCCATCTACATACATGACTCTATTGTCATACATGTCTTGACATAGAATATAAACAACAATGATAAAGTCCGAATATGTATCAAGTGTCTCTGCTTCTTTATTTTCGGACATTTGTGGTATTCCTGTATAATTTTCAATATAATTTTTTGCAATATTTAAAAATAGTTCAATGTTTTTATTATCTTCTTCACTAACTTCTGATAATCTCAAATAGTTAGCTATATCTTTTGCAGTAATTTCACTCACTTTCATTGTTTGTCCTCCTTTTAGGAAGTCTATTTAGATGCTGGGTCTGTTGCACCAGATACTGCAACGGCTATTTTTTGTGTATTTTCTACTTTAGCATCTAATTCAGAATATCCAACAACTCCTATTGCGTGTTGTGTAGCAAATTTTTCTAATAAAATTTGAATTTCCATTTCTTCTGTTTCTTTTATAGCAAGTCCAGAAAAATCTCCATAGAATACAACAGCTTTTGATGCAGTTCCTAATTTTTCTACTTTCTCAGAACAATAAACAGGTTTACCTAATAATTCGTAATCCCATTTTTCATTAAACGCTCTATTTAAAATATAGTTTCCATCGCTATCTTTTAATTTTCTTATTTTCTTTCTTGTGTCCCTATTCATAATCCAATAAGCACTTGCTTGATATGTGTCTGGAACAGTTTCTTGAATATCTATTAATTCATCTGCAGTTAAAGAAGATTTTGCAGCTAATGTTACTTTCATATTTGTTGAATCATAAGATTTAGTAATACCTGAAATTTTACCGTCTGTTCCATTTAACATTTCGCCTTCATAGAATAGTTTGAATTTTTCAGCCATTTTATTTACAACATAATCTGTTAAATTAAAATCATTGTTATTTAGTAATGATTTTGATATTTTTGTTAATGCTCCGATTAAAAATCCTGTTAATTCAACTGTAGCAAATTTCCCAGAATGAGAAACTAATTCGTCAAATTCTGTAGCATAAGCAACTGTTACATCATCTGTTGTATTATCATATTTTGGTACAGCTAATGTTCCTTTTGCATCATATCTTGTTGCACTTGCATATAATGGTGATATTTCAATAACTTTATCAATAACTTTTTGAGCTATTGTTTTTGGTATTATCACTCCATTATCACCTTTTGTTAATTGTGTTTCAGAATTTTGTGGTACACCACTTACATAATTTTTTATGAATGTTGCAAATGCTTTAATATCTTTTTCTTCTTGTGTTAATTCTTTTTCTCCTTCTGGCTTTTTACATTCCATTTCATTAATTTTTTTACTTCTTTCTAATGTAGCATCAATATTTTTTATTTCTTTTTCTACATTGTCAAAATCTTTGATTTCCTCATCATTCATAGCTCTGTTTTCAACTTTTGCCTTGTTTAATATTTCCTCCATTTTCGCTTGTAAATCGTTTCTTTTTTCCATTAATTGTTTTTCATTCATATTTTTTACCTTCCTTTTTTTAATTTTTATAAAATAAAAAACAACTAAATTAATAGCTGTTTTTGTTATTTTTTTATGTTAAATAATCTTTTTTCAAAATCGGAATAATCCAATTTTGGTTCTTCTGCTTTTTTAAGCATATTTTTTAATGATTTTGGTACATTCTTGTAATTTTTAAATAGATTAGATGCACATGCAGCAACTTGCTTTTGCTCTTTTATTAAATTAACATCAAATGTATCACCCACTTCTTTTGCTCCTAGCCAACTTTCAGCATTTATAAGTTCTTTTATTTTATTTTCGTCGACCTTTGCTTTTTTCATATAAAGTGGTATCATAGTACTATTTTCAATAGTATTTAAAACATCTATGCATTTTTGAAAATCTAATGCATTACCATAGCAGATATTGATTGGTTTATGTATCATTACAACTGAATTTTCATAAATATTTACATCGTCACCCATCATCAAAATAAATGTACCTGCACTCGCACACAATCCATCTACATATGTATGAATTTTAGTTCCAGCATCTTTTAGTCTTTGTAACATACTGCATATTGTAGTTGCGACAAATACTTCTCCACCTGGGGTATTCATAAATATGTTTAAATCTGATATATTTCCTAAATTATCAAGTTCTTCTTTGAAACTTTGTAATCCGATTAAATTATTATCTTTTTCGCCAGTCCACCAGTCAGTGTCGTCTGTAACTATTTCTCCATACAAGTAAAGGTCAGCACTTGCATTTGGTATTATGTTTTTAATTTCATAAAACTTATTCTTCAATTTGCTCACCTCCCTCCGCTTCTTCACCATTTTGTTGTTTATTTTCCTTGTTGTTTTCATCTATCTGTTTGTCATCTTTGTTTACTTCACCCATTTTAACTGTTTTGTTAGTGTTTGGTGTATAAATTTGTTTTGTTTTTGGGTCAAATAATACACTTCCTAAGCTTAAATTTACTAAATCTAAACCTTCAAGTGCGTCATCGCCTTCTAAATATCGAACTTCATTTATTGTTTTAAATCCAGATTCTATTGCAGTTTTATATGCCTCATATCTTTCTTTTATTGTGCATCTGATTAATTCTGTATAATCTGGTGCAAAATAATAAGACTTCTTTTCTTTTTCAAGTAAGAAGTCTCGATTTAAGGCAGTGCAAAATGCTGTTGCGATTGGCATAATTGCATTTTTTAGGAAATCCTCATTTGTTTTTCCTATGTGGAATATTTCTTTTACCTCTTCACTAAAAGTTTTATTTTTTTCATTTAACTGATTTTCAACAGATGTATTTGATGCTTCTTGAAATTCCATTCCATCATTTAAAATTACACAACTAGAATTTCCAGCAAAGTAATCATTCCATTGTTTTTTTAATGTTTTCATTCCTTTTTCATCTAAATGTTTTTGTGCTTTCAAAAAGCCTTTTTTATTTCCACCTGTTCTCATTAGTTCTAAATCGTATATTATTCTTTTATATGCTGTTTCCAAGCTTTTACTTATTTCTTTTGTGTATCCTGTTCCGTATGCTCCATTTTTTGTATTTCTTAACAATTTTATAAAATCATACGGTCTATAGCTTTTTCCATCAATTAATATGTAATAATTTTTATATATTGCATCGGTATTTCTTTCAAATAAGACCTTCTTTTCTTCTACATAATTTAGTCCAACAAAATTATTACCTTTTTTGTTGATATATGCATATCCGCCTTTTCCTAAAAGGTAATCTTCTGCAATTGCTTTTTTGAATTGAAACCCATCCAAAGTATCTTTTGTGTCTAAATTTATAATATTTACTCTGTCATCTTCTACTTCTGATGTCTGTTTCTTTCCGTCTTTTGTTGTTTTTTTGTATAACTTAAATGGTATCATTGCAAATGAATCACAAATTAGTCCCACTGCACTTGAAACTGCAGGTATCATTAATACTTTTTCTCTGTCAATTTCTTCTCCAGATATTAAAGCTTTTAGTATTACATCGTTTACCGAATTTTCATCAATAATTGTTTCTTTATTTGCTTCATTTTTTATATTTCTTTTAAAAATATTTCTTATTTTCACTTTTCTCACCTCCTAAAAACTTTGACATACAAAATTATCTTCATTTAATATTTCTTGCTGTAATAAATACAACGCATCTATTGTACTCATTACCATATCTACTTTTCCATTTGATTTCTTTTTGTTTATATACTTATTTAGATTTGTATCTTCAACACATCTTGCATTTTGAAAATTTATTTCATATAATCTATCACCATCATAACTAAATTTTCTTTGTAAGATGTGTTCTTGTAACCATTTTGTTGGCATATGTAATATTGTTGAATGCTGTTTTACTTCTACGGTTTCATATCCTTTACTTTCTAATTTATTTACAGTTGATATACAATTAAATCTATCATAAGCTATTTGAACTATATGTACACCATATTTCTTTTCTATATTCATTATAAAGTTTTCAACAAACTCATAAGAAATTATTTCATCTCCACAAGCAAAACAACTACCATCTTCTATAAATCTTCTATAATCTGTTCTTTCTCTTCTGTTTTTTTCTTCTATTCTATCAGCAGGTATAAATGCCCACGATTTTGCATATATCATATCATCTTCTATTGTTACCATCGAAACTGCTGTATTATCATTTGTCATTGCTAAATCTAGTCCAACATAAACATCTTTTCCTCTCCAGTCAAATATCCCTCTTGTATTTTTGCATAGTCTTAATTTATCAATTGTAATAAATTCTTCGCCAGAATTTGAAGGCATAAAATAATTCATATTTTTGGTTAAAAATTCTGTTCTTTCACATGGTTTTGCCAATGCATTTTTTCTAGCTCTTCTTATTTCTTCATAATTTTCCTCAATTCTTAGTGGATTTGCCATTTGTAATCCAATATCGTCCCATAAATGTTCTTCTGTTGCATAATATACAAGTGCAAATAATCTATCATCACTCTCTAATCCTTTATAAATCTTTTTTAAATATTCCAATTCATCAAGCATTATTGATTTATCTTCTGCATAAGCAGTTGTCAATTTGAACATTAACGGATTTCTAACACTTAATTGCCCTGAACGCATTGCTTCCACATTAGCATTATCTTTCATTGCACCATATTCATCAGCTATAAATGCACTTGGTCTAATTGAGTTATTACGATTAGCCTCTGCCGTTCTTGGCTGATAGAATGAATGCGTTAAAATACATTCCATTCTCCCGCTTAGTGTTTTTGGTATATTAAAATACTCTGATACTAACGGACTTGCATTTAATATCTGTGATATTGCTTTTTTTACTTCTCCGGCTAAATCCCTATCAAGACATATAGAATAAAATTCTGAATATTCATCTTCTGTAAGCATTAAAATTATAATTATTAATGCTGCTAAAAATGTTTTTGAATTTTTTCTCGGAATAAATAAATCCACTTCTCTATATCTAAATTTTCTTGAATCCGATTTATATCTCCAACCAAAAATATTAGCAATAAAAAAAGCCTGGAAATTTTCCAAACCTTCGTATATGCTTTTGCCAACAATATTTAATCCTGTTGCAAAATTTAATAATTTTAAAATACCTTCAATTATCTCAATTTGTTTTGTATCAAAATAATAAGGATAATAGTCATTATTTTGTTTTTCTAAATCTTCTAAAAACCATTTGCACTGTGTTTTAACTTCAAATGTTGTTATTTCTTTTCCACTTATGCAGTCTTGAGCATATTCTTTTGCTTTTTCTAATAACATTACGCTTCACCTCTTAGTACTTTTAGAAGTGGATTATCTGTCTCTTTGTCTTCCTTTTTCGGCACGCATCTTAATGCAGATGCTATTGTCATAACATTTTCTTTTTCAATATCTAATAGCATTTTTCTTTTTGCTTGAATTTGTTTATCTATAGTTGACATTGAACTCATCATTTTGGCTAGTGATTTAGCGTATTCCAATTTATAATCTATTAATTCATCTATATTTTCTCTATCTTTTAGTTCTGCAATTAATTCTTTTTCTTCTTCTCTTAATTTAGATATCAAATTATAGCATTCTTCTCTTCTTTCTTCTAAATCAAAACACTCTGCTTGGAGTAAACAATATCTATTTATAACAGCTTCATAAATTGCGTCATTTTTATCTATATTTTTTAATATTTTTTGTACTCTTTTAAATTCTTTATGAGCTACTTTATTTTGTCTCACTTCTTTTCTTTCTTTAAGTTCTATATCTGTACTTAATGATTTCTCTCCTTCTTCTCTCATCTTAAGTTCAGCTTTTGTTCTATGTGACTTTTTTTCAGATGTTAATACCTTAAATGGTTTTGTTGGCGTTGGCATATTGTTCATCTCCTTTCTTGTATTATTGTTTTATGTTGATGTGGGAATTTTTTTTAAGCGAAGGTATGCAGTCGGTGTAAAAATTTATTTTTGTTTTTTGCCTTTGATGGTAGGGGGGATTGTTAGGTTAAAACTCTAACCATTTTCCTATTGGATTGTGCTTAATACACTTTTCACATTTCATTTCATCTCTTTTAAACCCATAGTCACAACTATAAACTGCTGATGGACATCTATATAAGAGTCCCTTTATTACCAACTTATTTTTTATTCTACATAATAGTGGTATTTTCTTTTTCATTATTTTTTCTCCTGCTCATCTATTATTCTTTGTACCGCTTCTCGTGGTATCTCTCCACTCTCACACATCTCATGATGATAACTACATACTGTTATTAGATTGTCATTATCTAGTCTTCTGTTATAGTTTTCGTTTATTGGTATGTTGTGATGCACACTTAGTTCATTCATGTTATACTTTGTTACTGTATTGTATAATTCTCTAATACATATCTGACATAGATATAAGTCTCGTTTCTTTATCTCTTCTCTCTTTCTATGCCATAAGCTTGTCCATCTGAACCTATCCGCTTCTGTTACTTCTTTCTTTCTGTTTGGCTTTTCTTTGCATATATACTTGCTATCATGTATCTTACCACAATATTGACAACTCTTTAGCATTGATTATCATCTCTATTGTTTATTGCTTTTATATAATCCATTATCATTTCTATAATTTTATTTAGTATTGCATATATGATTGCCACACTTACTATTCCACATAATATAGCAAATGGACTTAATATAATTAATAACATAATCTTTAACATTTAATTCACTCCTTTTAAACAAAAGAAAAAGCACTTCAAAAAGTGCCCTCTCGTTATTTTTATTATTGTCTTAGTGGTGCTCCCGAATTATCTTTATAACCGCCTGATGCTATTCTAATTAAATCTAATATTGTTCCCAACATAAACCAATTTATTGTACATAGTTTTATAATTCCTTTTCCGTAATTTCCTAGATAAAAATCATGTATTCCTCCTATGCCAACAAATCCTATACAACATAATATCATTGCTGTTTTCTTATTCTTATCACTTGTTATAGTTGTATAATTAGCCATATATATCATCTCCTTTTTTATTTGATAATTATATATTAGCACATTTTGATTTATTTGTTTGTCGGATTTTGTCGAAAGTACTTTTATTTTTTATATTTTTGTAGTATTTTCTTTTCGGTCTATATCTGAAACAATAATCATAATATTTGCATTGTTCACATTTTCTTTTCATGCAATTTGCATAGTTAATCTTGTCGCTCATAATATACACACTTTGTACATACTATATCATTATTTGTGAACACTCTTATTTCACAGTCAAACTTATCTTTGTTTTTACATTTTGAACAATGCTCTTTTTTATACTTTTCTATTCTTTCTTGATTAGTCATATGTACATCTCCTCTTTTAATTTAATTTGCTCATTAATATCTAATTATTGCATCATTAAAAAACTTATTAACAACTATGCTAGTGGCTGATACTAAATCTTTTAGTGTCAGCTTTTTCTCTGTCATTTCTTTGCATATGATTTCTGCTAATATTTTATCTTTTTCCATATCTTTTCCTCTTCTCTTTATAAACACTAAGCAATAATAGATGGATAACAAGTTAATTTTGTAATTTTATCCTATTACAGATCTAACTTTTCTCTATTACTGCTTACTACTTACATTTTAATAGAAAACTAGAGCCACGCACTTAGTACATAGCTCCGCAAAAGATTTTTCTTTTCCCTGGCGTAAGACTGAGGACACGAACCCCATACCGTTTAGGTACACATTGTTTAGCAAACAAGCTTCAAACCTTTTGAATTAATCTTACATAAATTAGAACTCGCTAGGAAAGTTCAAGCTAATCAAAATTAAATATTTTATTGGAGGACACCTTATGAACTTTACAGGTATCTATATTATCAGTTACCTAGCATACTGGTAATAACTAATTTAATCTAATTTTATGCATTTATTTTCAAATTTCTTATACGCATCAAAATAAATTTCGTTTTTATCTCCGTTATATGTAATTTCATAATACATTCCATCTGTTAAAGATGTACTTAATAGAACTTTTCCATTTTGCAATGTCTTGCATAGCCATACAATATATACCTCAAATTCTGGTATTTCATCTGTTTTATCTAAATGTTCTATTGAATAATCTTTTACTAATTCTTTTGCTTTATTAACAAATTCTTTACTTCCCATTTTTATTCCTTCTTTCATAACATAATAAAAAGAATAGACATTTAAAACATCTATTCTTATATACACAAACTTTTTTACAGCTAATACTTTTGTAATCTTGGGCTTGTCCATTTCTGAACGATTACACTTTTCATTAATAATATTTTATCATCTTTTAACCGTACAAAACGTACAATTTTAATTTTTTTCTAAATATCTTTTTAATTTTATTCTTGCTTTTTCTTCTGAGTTATAATTCATTAAAAACATTATCTGTAACCATGTTTTATTATCATTATATCTGTACCTTATTATATCTCTTAATTCTGCATTTTCTACATAATTTAATTCATATTCTAATTGTAATCTCATCTTATCAAGTCTGTATGTTTTGTCTTTGATCATCTTTTTATATTTTCTTTTTAATCCTACATTTTTAGGTATTTCAACACCGTTCTATTACACAGTTATGCTTTATGTATGGATAACTTGTACTGCTTCCTTGTACACTATCTTTTATTATTATACATTCTTTATTTTCTATTTTTTGTAATCTTTGTTTTAGTCTTTCTAGTTCATTATTTGTATTTTCTATTTTATCTAAAAAGTTTTTATTCATTAGTGTACCTCCTATAACTTTAATTTTTCAATTTCTTGTTTAAACTTATCAATTGTATCATTCAACATTACTCTATTTTCATATACTAGCAAACAACATATGCTATTATATAAATCATTTACTTTTTGTATTTGTTTATCTCTATTCATTTGTATTCCTCCTTTTTATATTTTCTCTTATTAATTCGTTTTTAAAATCATCTAGTATCTTATATGCTTCGTTCAATTGTTGCTGATTATATTTTCTCTTGTCTAAATTTATAAAGTCTATATCTTCTAATTTGTTCATTGTGTCTATTACTATGTTGTATATGTGATTTATTGTCATATGCTAGTCCTCCTTTAACTTTCTTCCACACATTGGGCAATAATTATTTGGTATTTGTATATATTTAATTCCTGTTTTGTTTATTATTTCATGTTCTAATTGTTCAATTTCTGTTAATGGAGCTAATATTGGTTTACTGTATCTTTCTACTTGAACATAAATTTTAGCATTACAAAATTCACACATTTTATTTTCCCCTTTTCATCTTTTTATTTAAGAATTTTCTTTGATATTCTCTTACATTATTTTGTCTTTGTTTTTCTTTATTTCTATTTTTTATGAATCCATTATCATTTCCATTCATTTTATTAGTCCTCCTTTAACTGCTTTCTAGCCTTCTCAATTGCTTTATTTATATCATTCTCATTAATTTCTATATCAAGTGTTTCTACCTCGTTTACTTTTTTATTTAGTTGTTTTACTGCTTGTACTAATTCATTTATTTTGACCATTATACAAACAGTTCCATCTATATTGTTAGTAATTGACTCTAATTTTTCTATACTATCTATATCTATTTTATCTTCTAATGGTTCAAAATCTGCTACCATTGTGCTTTGAATATTAAACATTTCAAAAAGATTTTTCTTACCTGTTTCTTTCCAGTTTTCATCAAATCTTATCCAATATAATGTCCCATTGTAATATTCTACTTCTCCATTAAAATTATTGTTTTCAAAATCAAATCTTGTTCCATCTTCTATTTGTCCTTTTGATATCATTTGCATTATTTCTAATCCTTTATATTTCATCTTATTTTCTCCCTTCTAGTAGTTCTTGTAAAACTTGAATAATTATCTTGTTATATGCTTCTGTTTCGTAATAATATTTATTGTTCTCATTTATTTTTAGTGGACCATTTTGTAATTCTTCTATCTTGTCTTTTACTTTTTGAACTGTAATACAATCAGTTTCTTTTCTCTTTTGCTTTACATTATCATTAATTATTTCTAATGTATTCCAATTGTCATGAGTATTTATTACTCTTGGTCTAATATTTTCTAATACTGCAATGCTTCCACTTTCCCATTGATGTAATATTATTCCTATTTTCCCACTTCTTTTATTCCTTACTGGTAGCCCCACCAGTTCTCTTTCCTGTCTCAATTCTTCATTCTCTTTTAATACTCTTTTATAATCACATTCATTTTCATCTGATTCTGTCAACATTGCACTATATTCTTTTTCTAATTTATCTGCTCTTGCTTTTTCTTTTAAATAATTATCTACTATATTTTTAATGCTTTGTATTTCTTTTTTATAATATTGTATATCTTCATCGTTGTCATTTTTTACTTTCATTTGACTGTATATTGCATTAATACAATCTTCATCTCCTTTTATTATTCCTTCTAATATTTTTATATCTTCTTCTATACTATTTTTCATTCTTCCTCCATTTCTAATGTGTTTAGTAACATTTGTTTTAAATCATTTAAAACTGGTTTAATATTTTTATGTAACTCATCATTATAATGCTTAAATTCTTCACTTTCTATCATATTTGAAAAGCTTGTACCAATATTTAAGATTGGCTCTTTCTCATCATTTATTGTAATATAACATTCTATTTTTAATATATTAACTCTATCTTCTCTACTATTTTCTTTCACTTAAAACACCTCCTAAGGCTTGTCTTTTTTGATATTCTGCTATTCCTAATTCTATAATTTGATTAACTATTTCTTCATCTAAGAAATCAATTCTTATATTTTTCTTTGGATATCTTTCTCTAAGATAATCTTTTATTACTTGTTTTGTGTGTTCATCATCTCGTTTTACTACATCTTTTATTACTCTTTCTGAAAAAGAAAATATTTCATTCTCTGTTTTTTCTTTCACTATATACCCCCTTAATATCTCGCTAAAAATTCTTTTAATTCTTTTCTTAATGTTTCCCAATCTTCTATTTTTTCTAGCAATTTATTTAATTCATCTTTAGTTAATTTTGTGCAATCCCAGTTAGTTTCATCAAAATCATAACAACTACAATGATATCCTTCTGCTAAAACAAATTCATTATATTCTGTATCAGGCATATCTTCTAGCAACAATAATCTTTCCATCTCATAATCTCTTTCACTTGTTGTTGCAAATAATACATTATGCATTTTTATATCTGTTTTATTTTTTAAATTATATTTTTCCATATCTTATTTACTCCTTTACTACTAAATTTGCTTTGATTAAATCTTGTGTATATTCTTCTATTTTCATTCTTCTGCTCCTTTCTCTAATAAATCTAATATTTTTCTTTTTATTTGAGCAACTATTTCATATTTTCCAGCATTTTTATTAAATTCATCTCTTAACTGTATTGCATAATTATCTTCTATTCTGACATTATAGGCTTTTGCTTTTATTATGTTATATTCTTCAGTACACTTTACTTCTAATTCTTCTATATAATCTATTAATTCTTTTCCCATACTCTATCCCTCTACTTTCTCGACTAAATTTGCTTTGATTAAATCGTATAATACATTTAAAACTTCCGTTTTTGATGTATATACATATAACTTTCTTGAATATGTGTTTATATTTAAATCTCCATTACAAGCTGACATCGAATCTTTCCAAGCAGTTTTATAAAATCCAAACTTCTCTAATTCTTTTAAATCTACATCATCTCTTATTTTTAACATATCTATTCTCCTCCTAATAACTCTGGATTATCGTATATATTTCCGTAACACTTCAAATTCTTTATTTGTGTACAATAACATTTCTTTGCAGTCATTTTCTTTATCATATACCTCGAATGCTAAATCTATTGTGTCAAATATAATTTTTCCTTCAATTTCAATTAGTGAATTTTTTATTCTTATGATATCTCCCTCATATATCTCTTTTCCATTTTTATCGTGTAGTCCTGTGTATTGCATTAATATTAGCCCAGTGCTTTCGGGCGCAATAAAAGTATTTTTCATATTAGTATCTAGAAAATCATTCCAATTTAACATTTTCTCAGACACTTCATCCCATGCTCTAAATTTTATCTCTCTATTCATCTTCTCCTCCTACTTTTAAATTATCATTTGCTATTTCTCTTTCTATAAATTTTTCTATTTCCTCTCTATTACATCTACAAAGACTCAAACAATAATTACTCCTTATTTTTTTATCTTTAGATTCACTTGAACAACTATATTTATGCCTTCTATAAACAGCTTTTCCATTACTTATTGTTAATTCCATATAAGGATGTTCTATATAATAATCATTAATTATAGATGACTTATAATATTCTTTTTTAGGTTTGCAATTTTGCATTTTTTCACATACTATATGCAGTGCTTCACAATATTTTTTTATTTCTTCTTTGTTGTATAATTCATTGTGTATTTTAATAGCTTCTTTTAAGTTCATTATTCTTCTCCTCCTACTTTATAGCAATTAGCCATATAAATTTCTTTTGTTAGGATTGTTTGTATTTTATGATATTCTTCCATTTATTAGTCCTCCTCAAATTTATATTGATTTAATATATTATTTGTTTCTGTATAATCGAAAACTTCATTCTTTTTTGTTATAATTTTGTCTTTATAATATTCTAGTTCATCTTTTATCTCTTTTATTAAATCAGTATTTTCGAATTTAATTTCATCAAATAATATTTGTTTTATAAAATATGGTTCTTCATTATAATTAAATATAAATCCACGGTATTTATATCCATCATTTTGAGGTCTTTCAACATCTGCTTCTCTTATAAGTTCAGTATCAAATAACTCAAAAAAGTTTTTATAATCTTTTTGAACTTCTACTTGTATTAGTTGTGTTCCATCTTCCTCATAAAATGTAATATATGTTTTTTCTTCATTTGTGATTATGCAAAAGTATGATATTGTATCATTTTTTCCCATACTTTTTTGAATCTCTTTAGCTGATATTTTTAATATTTCATATATTTTTTTAAAGTTGTTATATTCTTTTACCATATCATCATACTCTTCTTTATATTTATATTCTTCCATTATTCTTTACCCCACAATTCTTCAAAGTTACTTGTGTTCTCTATTTCATCTAAATCTAATGTATCTGATTGTTCTTCTAATTTTGCATTACTTGCATTAAATTCATTATCAATATCTCTTTGAATATCATCAATATTAAATTCTTCAAACTCTCCAAAGTTTTCATTATATTCTTTTACTGCTTTACTAAATCTATCTTTTGATTTCATTGTTTCTAAATTATTTTGTAAGTTTCTTATTCCATTTTCATATTTTTCTTTAGCTTCTAAAAATCTTTCTACTATTAATTGTTGTTTTGCTATTTGTTCTTTTAATACTGATATTCTTTGTTTTGTAGTATTTGTTTCATCATATACTTGTTTTGCACCTTTTTTGTCATTTTTCGTTTTACATATATCAAAACATCTATCTAATCTCTTTAAATTATTTTCATTTTTCTTTAATTCATCTTTATATGTATCTAAAGCACCTTTTGCATTATAATAACTTTCATTAAGTTTTTTTAAAGCCTCTTTTTGTCTACTTAATCCTTCTTCCACTTTTTCTATGTTATCTACTTTCACAATCTTATTAAAAAACCTATCCCATAATATTTTAATTTTTGTTAATTTTTTCATTATTATCTACCTCTTTCTCTTTATTTAATTCTTCAACAAATCCTGTTGTTATAATTCCAGTTGGCAAAGCTACAAATGCTATTCCTACTAAACTTGATATTATACTTATTAATTTACCTATTTCTGTTTTAGGACATATATCACCATATCCAACGGTTGTTAAAACAGTTGTACTCCAATATATTGCTTCAAAAAAATTATTAAAACTTTGTCCTTCAAATTGAAACATTATTAATGCACTTACGAATATAAATCCTATTGTAAATCCACATACAACTTTTAAAATATCTTTATTTTTTTCTACTACATTTTTTATTATTTTAAATTTTTTAGAATACCTTAATGTTTTAGCAATCATTAAAATTCTAAATGTACTAAATAATGTTAGAATTGGGTTATTATAAAATTCACTAAAACACGAAATTATAATTGTTAAATCAAATATTGCCGAAAATGTTATTGAATATTTTATAAAACTAATTACTCCTTTTTTTAGCCTATAATCTGATGTTATCCATCTTAAAATATAGTCTATTACAAATATCAAAGTTGTTATTATAGTTATTACATAAGTAAATTTATTTTGTTCTTTAAATATTAGTGGAACGATGCTTACCCATATACAAATAAGCATCATAATGTCATACCACTCAAAATATTCTGTATCTTTTTCTACTACTCTATATAATTTTTCTCTTATTTTCATTTTCTTCTCCTATAAAGAACATATAAAAACTATTAACGCTATTAGTCCAATAGTTAATATTGATATAATTCCGATAAAGATTGTCCAGTTATACCATTTCCATCCATCATAAAATGGTTTGTTTTCATTTTCCTCTGTTTTTGCTTCATCTAAAATTTTGTCAATTTCTTCTTTTGAATATCCTTTTTCTTCTAATGCTTTAACTATATCTTGTTCACTAACTTTGTCTTTTTCTTTGTCTTTATCTTTAAAAATTTCACTTAACATATAATAATTAAATATACTATTACTTAATGAATAACTTGGCTGTGTTGAATAATTAGTATAATATGTTGGATTGTTATTTACTATTGTTGTACTTTCTTTTGGTTTTACAGTTTCGTGATTTACTGTTGTTCTTCCTGTTTCACTTTTAGTTGTTGTATAAGTTTTTCCTGTACTTGAACTTGTTGTTGTTTTAGGTGTTGATGAACTTACACTTGATGATTTACTACTACTTGTCGGTGTACTTGCTTTAACACTACTTGAACTTGATTTAGTTGTTGTACTAGGTGTACTTGCTTTAACTGAACTATGTACTGATGTATGTGTTGAGCTATGCACTGATGTATGAGCTCTTCCATATACATTTGTTGGCAATATTAAACATATCCCTATAAAAACTACTAATAAACTTGATATTATTCTTTTAAAATTCTTTTTCATTATTTATCCCCCATTTCTTCTAAACTTTTTTAGTATTTTTATATTGTCAATTTTAACTATTTCCCCTTCATTTGGTCTGTTTACAATTCTTGAAAATTCAGTTGTGTCTTTTAGAGTATCTTCTATCATTTTTTTCTTCTTGAATACATTTCAATATCTTTTCTTCAATTTTATACTTTATTTTTTTTAATATTTTTAGCATCTTTAAAATCTCCTTTTCTTTTATATACTGCTACTTTACAGTTACTTATTGAATCAAATTTCTTTCCGACTACTTCTACTAAGTCGTACTCTACTAATTCAGTTAATCGCGGTGCTGTTTCTTGTCTCTCTGCCGTTCTTGTTAAGCCGCTTCTTATACAATTTATTTGCTAATTCTCTTGCTGTGTATTCTCCGTCTAAGTTGTCATATATCAATTTGCTTTTCTTTTTCAATTCTAATTTTTTATAACTTTCTTTTCTTGTTTCTTTTGTTATATTATCCACTTTTTATCCCCCTTTTGTGTAAATTGCTTGTCCTTTTATGATCTGTAATATCAATTTACATTTTTCTATATTACTTGCATTTTTTAATTCTGTTTCTTTTATTATCTTTTTCATAAGTTACCTTTCTAAATTAACAAATTCACTATTAATTTTATTAAATTTTAATCTTGATTTTCCGATGTTTCCCGCTCTTTGTTTTTGTAAATCAACTGTAACTATGTTGTTTTCTTCGTCTTCTTGATACAAAAATATTACATTGTCTGCATCTTGTTCAATAGAACCACTTTCTCTTATATCCGCCAATGTTGGTTCATTTCTGCTTGCATTTCTATTTAACTGACAAAGTGCAATAATCGGTATTTCTAACTCTATGCTTAAAAGTTTTAACGTTCTTGATATGTCTGCAACTTCTTGTTCTCTGCTTTGAAATTTAGCATTGCTTCTAACTAGTTGTAAGTAATCTATAATCAACAAATCTAGTTTTCCTCTGTTTTTCATTCTTCTTGCTACAATTTCTATCTGTTGAATTGTTCTTATTTTTGTTAATATACTCATTTTCAAATCACAAACTTCAGCACATGCAATTCCAATTTTATCTATCTCTTCTGATGTTAAATCACCATTTCTTATTTTTCTTGAATTGACTCTTGCTTCTTTGGCTAACATCTTTTGAATCATTTGTTCTGTTGACATTTCTAAGCATACATAAGTTACATTTTTTTGTTTTTTTGATATATGCTCTGCAATTTGTAGAGAGAATGTTGTTTTTCCAACTCCGTGGTCTTGCTCCAATTATTGTAAGTTCACCCTTGTGCAAACCATCCGTTAAGTCATCCAAATCGAAGAAACCTGTATAATAGCTATAATCTTGTTTTTTGTTAATGTTTTGTTCAATTTTTGTTGCTGTTTTTGCTACTTCATCCACAAAATTTTCTTCTTTTTCTGTTTGAAACTCTATCTTTTGTATTTCTGATATGCTCTTCTCTAGATAAACATCAACATCTTCAATTTGTTCTATCTCTTTTTGGATGTTTTTGGCTAGTTCTAGTAATTCTCTTTTTTTGGTTTTATCTTTTAACATCTCATACGCCGTTTGTGCATTTGTTTTGTATATGTAATTTCCTAATTCACTTAAGTATTTTAAAACTTTACTTGAATCACTATCTATTTTGCTTTGTATTGTTAGCATACTAATTTCTTCTTTTCTTGCTTTTAATTCGCTTATTGCATTTATTATTTTTTTATTGCATTGATTTGTAAAATCTTTCTCTGATAAATCAAATAGTTCATTTTTGAAAATGATATAAAATAATACTGCTTTTTCTATTTCTTCATCATTCATATTTTTTACCTCTTTCGTTCATCATTTTGTTATACTGTTCTTCTGTCAATTCTACTTCCTTGTATTCAATTTTTTCTTTTGTTTTATTACTTTGATGTGTTTGTGTTTTATTTGATTTAAATTCTTCTTGTCTGATTTTAAATTGTTTTGCTGTATACACTTTGTTGTTTATGCAGTCATTTAATATTCCAGTAATATATTTCCAATTCCTTTTATTTCTTGAAACCGCTTCTTTCATTGCTTCAATAATTAAATCTGCATACAGTCCTGATTTTAGATATTTTTCCATATCCTCTGAAATAAATGATGTTATTAGAGTAATATTGTTCTCATAAAATTCAATAACATCTTTTAACTCTTGTTGAAAATTTCTTTCTTCTTCTTTTTTATTATTAATACTTGTAATATTCTCTTTGATGTTTTTATCAATACCCCCTTGATTTTTTTGAATATAGGGTATTGACGTTTTCATCAATAGGGTATTACTTTGATTTTCTTGACAATAGGTATTGACGTTTTCGTCAATAGGGTATTGGTTAATAGAAATTATTCGTTTATCTATCTCTTTACTGTCTTTTTTGTAAAACATTTTAACTTTTATATATTTCTTTTTATTTAATTGACTTATCCAACGTGATATTGTTTCATTACTTACATCATATAAGTCTGCAAAATATTCATTTCTTGCCCAGCAAATACCTTTGTCATTACATAACGCTGTAATTTCTCCATATAGTAATTTGGCATTTGCCATTAATTCTTTATCGTATCTTATTTTTGCTGGTATTATTGCATAATAATTTGGTATGTCCATAGTATGCCTCCTATAAATTACTTTTCCCATATCTATTAATAAATTCTTCTTTTGTTTTTTTGTAATATTCCATCCATGCCTTTTGTGCTACTTTTTTCAAGTATCTATTTAACTTATCTCCATTCTTTCCATGAACTCCGTTTGTACCTCGATGATCTTCTTCTGTCAAAAATACAATCAGACCGTCTTTAATACTTTTACTTCTATATGCTCTTGAATAATAAGCCTCGTGTCTTTCACAATACTTTTTAGTTCTTTTTGTACTATATTTTGTGCTTTTGGGCATAATACAAAAATCTGTTACTACATCATTTGTGCCGTTTCTTCTGTTTTTCTTTAATATTGTTTTTAGTTTCATCTGCTGACTTTTTCTTTGTAAAATTACATTGCCCGTTTTGGGCATGGATGAAAACTATTGCTTAAATCTTTTACAACCATTTCTGCACCTCTTGATTTCTATTACTAATAATGCTATAATAGTAATAGATTCATATATTTAAGTGTTTCTGAACTAGTTTGATTTTGGTAGGTCTACTAGTTCTTTTTTATATTCTTTTTCTAATTCTTCATTTAGTTCTTCTTGTATATCAAAATATAAATCATCAATCAAATTTTCTATTATATCTAGCATTTTTATATTTTTATACATATCATTTGACTTTCCTATATTTCTTGCTATTATCAGTTGATTATATATACTTTGTTTTACTTCATAGTTTTCCATGTGTAGTGCTTTAATTTTTCCTTCTTGCTGGTCTATTAATTCTCTTTGTTCTCTATTTTGATTTTTATAATAATTTTCATTGTCTATCATTTCCTTCATTTCCTTTCTTGTAAATTTTTTCAAAATAAGTTATACTCTCACTCAGAAAGCGAGGTGATTTAATTATGAATATCATTTGTAATAATATTAATGATTTTTGCACTATGATTACAACTTGTGCTTACAACAATATAAAAGATATTCGTGTTTTTATAAGTGAAAAAGAAAGTTATCCTAACGGTGTAATTACCCCATCTACTTTAAAAAATAATACTTCTTTTACATATGTTTTATTAACTCCACTATATACTGCAATATATAGTGATAATATAAAAACTAACCAATACGATAATATCTACAATTCTTTAGAAAAATGTCAAGAAAATTGTAATCATGATTTTCGTATACAAATATTTGATAAACTTAATTTTAAAGATAATAACTTATATATTGGCAAAGAATTACAAGTTATTTAATATTTGTACTTTTAATGAATATGCCGTTAGTAATTGATTTCTTGAATTGATTGCTGACTCGGCATTATATTTTTGTTCATCTTCTATTTCTTTTATTAAATTATTTACATCAGCTAACGTAATTAATAATTCATTTCTTTTTGTTTTTTCATCCATTATTCTCCCTCCTAATAAGTCATTCCGTTGTAAGAATGCCCAATAAAAAAATACTGATAATAACAAGTTAAATAAAATACATACTGTAGCTTGTCCTATTCTCATATATACTTTGTTTGGATCTAATTTAAAATTCTTCCAACTTCTTTTCATTTGTTTTCACCTTCTTTCGTTTATTTTTTATTTTCTTCCAATTCTTTTTGAGCCATTCTTACAAAAATATTGGCTAGTTTTTCATATACTTCTTCTTTCTCTTCTTCTGTGCTATCAACAACAAAACTATTAACTTTATAATCATTTTTCATAAGACCAGCTCCTTTCTTAATTTTTATTCATATAGTTTGTATATATTGTTTAAATTTATTGTTTCTTTTTGTGAACACTTTCGATAAAAAAATAAGTATCAAATTGTCCTTTTATCTGTTCACAAATTTTCACAGCAATTGTTGCACTTGGATTTCTTTCATGATTAACTATTGAACTTATATGTGCCTTTGAACAGCCTATATTTTTAGCCAGACTAGTTATCGTAAAACCAGCTCTAATAATGTCTTCTCTTAATTTTTCTTTATTTATTACTACTATCATTTTTTCGCCTCCTTGTTTTTTGTTGTGAACATTATATATTTATAGTTTCTTTTTGTCAACAGTTTTTGCAAAAAAAATTAAAAAGATTTTACAAATGTCAACAAATGTGTTATAATGTGAACAAAGGTGGTGTTTAAAATGCTTACTAATAAGGAACTTGGAGAATATTTGGAAAAAATTAGAAAATCTGAAAATTTAAGTTTAAGACAAGTGGATTATAAATCAGATGTTTCTTATAGTCATTTATCTATGATTGAAAAAGGAACTAGAAAAGCTTCTCCACTTACATTAAAAGAATTGGCAAAAGTATATAATTTGGATTATATTGATTTATACGAAAAAGCTGGATATCTTGATTTAGCTGAAAAAGAAAAGATTAATCAAATCCATACTGCCTCTATTCCAATTTTAGGCACTGTAAAAGCTGGCTATGACTGGCTAGCTGAAGAAAATGTAGTTGATTATATTACATTAAAAGAAAATATACCTAATATTAAAGAATATTTCGCATTAAGAATAACTGGTGACAGTATGTTACCTCTTCTTTCTGACGGCGATTTAGTTATAGTCCATGACCAAGATGATGTAGAAAGTGGACAAACTGCTGTGGTTCTTATAAATGGTGATGAAGCTACAGTAAAAAAAGTTATAAAGACAAACGATGGAATCGAATTACACGCAATGAACCCATATTATCCAGTCAAAAAATTTACTTATGATGAAATGAATACAGTACCAGTAAAAATTATAGGTAGAGTAAAAGAAGCTAAAATAAAAGGTGCTTTTGAATAGGAGTGATAATATGATAGCTATTTATGCAAGACAATCTATAGAAAAAAAAGATAGTGTTAGTATTGAAACACAAATAGAAAAATGTAAATATTATTGTGAAAATCAAGATTATAAAATCTATAAAGATGCTGGATATTCTGGGAAAAACATAAATAGACCTCAATTTTCAAAACTTCTTGAAGATATAAAGTCTGGTATTATTACTAGAGTCATAGCTTATAGATTAGACCGTATAAGCAGAAGTATTGCTGATTTTTCTCAACTATTAATAATGTTTGACAAATATAATGTAGACTTTATTTCCGCTACTGAAAATTTTGATACTAACACTCCTATGGGTAGAGCTATGATCAATATTGTCATGACATTTGCACAACTAGAAAGAGAAACTATTGTTGAACGTGTTACCGACAATTATTATTTTAGAGCTAATAATGGTTATTGGGCTGGTGGATATGCTCCATATGGATATTCTATAGAGCATGTTATTGGAAGTGACGGAAAAAGACATTCTATATTAATTGAAAACAAAAATGAATCTGAAATAGTGAAAAAGATTTATGATATGTATACAAAACAAAATATTAGTATGAGAAAAATAGCTCAACAATTAAATTTAAAAAATATACCAACAAAAAAAGGAGATAGTAATTGGGGTATTAATGCTGTAAATTCTATATTGTCAAGACCGATTTATACTGAAGCTACAACAAAAATATATGACTATTTTAATAAATGTGGTACTTGTATAACTAATAATATTGATGCTTTTGATGGTAAAAAAACTGCAAATTTATATGGAAATGCAAAAAAGAACACAAATGTTAAAGCTCTTAGAAATTATGATGAAATGTTCTTATCTTTAATTAATTGTGTACCTGTTATTTCAAACGAGGATTGGTTTAGAGCACAAAATATTAAAGGTACAAAGAAGAACTTAGCTCCACGTTCAAATTCTTCAAAAATATCTTTCTTGTGTGGTTTAGTTAAATGTGGAAAGTGTTCTTCTAATATGGTTACACAAGGGTGCAAAAATAAACACGGCATTCAATATTATTATTTAATTTGTAGTACAAAAAAAAATTTAGGCAGAATTAAATGTGACAATAAAATGATTGATATTTCAAAATTAGAAGATATAGTTATTAATGATATAAAAAAACATTTTAATTCAAATGAAATAGAAACTAAGATTGAAAAACATATGAAAAATAATAAAAAAGAAAATATAAATCTATTGAAACAAAAAGAAGAATTTGAAAACCAAATTATAAAAATAGATATACAAATTCAAAATCTAATAAATTCTATTGCAGAAGGAAATATAACTATTTCAAAATATATTAATCAAAAAATAGAGAATCTAGAAAAAGAAAAACAAAATATTTCTTCTCAATTAAGTACTATTATTGAAAAAAATAATATAACAGATGATAATTATTTAATAGAATATGTTAAAAATATTAATGAAAAAATTAATACAACTGATTTTGAACAATTAAAATTGCTTTGTCATACAATTATAGATAAAATAGTTATAACCGATAAAAATATAGATATACACTACAAAATTTAGTGTATGTCTTTTTAGTTTTAATGTATCATTATTAAAAACTAAAATTTTTGCCAAAGTAAAATCCTCCTCATACTTTTTATTTATTATATGAAAAGGATTTGCTTTTGGTTATATGTGTTTAACTAATTATTTTACAAATTAATTATCTATTTTACTTCTTTGCATTTTACTATAATTCTTAATGAACTATCATCAGTACAAGTAATTAATGTAACTTCTTTCTTTCCACCAGTCCATTGAGTGGTATCTTTTGTATCATTTGGATCTACAGTATGTTTATCATACACTTGATATGTAATTGTTCTTTTGCTTAAATCTTTAATTTGTATTGTATCTCCAACAACTAAGTTTTTAACTTTACTAAAAAATCTATTATCTCTATAATTGTGTCCTACAATACAGAAGTTTCCAACTTCATTTGGTTGTGGTCCATGGAATTTACATGGTGATAATTTTAGTAATTCTTCTGTCTCTGCATCTGACCCTGTTTCTCCTTGCAAAATTGGATAATTAACATTTATTTTTGGTATGCTTATACTTGCTATTGTAGAATATTTATATCCACTTTTTGATGTTCTTTTTTCTGTCTGGTTTGCCAAAGTTTCTAACTCTTGTGCAGTTGTTTCTTCTGTAGCTGCTTCTGTAGCGTAATCTCCCATATTATTTAATATTACAACCAATACATCATCGTCAGAGCTCTTTGTAGTATCACTTTGTGCTGTTTCTGTAAGTACCTGATTAAAATCCGATAAAATTTCCGAAGAGGTTTTTTCATTTTTTGTTCTATCATATTCAGCATATATACATAAAGATGTTAGAACACAAACTAAAAAAATAGATATAATAAATTCAAATTTATATACTTTCTTTTTTCTTTTTAGTTCTGGTGTTATATATAACTTTTTTGTAACTAAAATTTGATTCATTCTAACCTCCTTACATAAATATTCAATTCTATTATATCATATACTTTTTTCTTTTTGAATACTCTATGACAAAAAATCTGAAATTTTTTTAAATTGTTCTATTGTTAATTCTTCTGGTCTGATATTTTCATTTATATTAAGGCTATTTAGCATATTAATTCCTTGTTGTTTACTATCTAAAATATTTGTATTTACTAGTGAATTTAATAAAGTTTTTCTACGTTGTGTAAATGCACATTTTATTACTTTAAACATTTTTTCTTTATTTTTAGGTTCTACAATTGGTGTTTTTCTTATATTCAATTTTATTACTTCTGATGTTACTTCTGGTTCTGGTATAAATGAATCTTTTGGAACTTCTAATATTTCTTCTGAGTCTGTATAATAATATACTGTATATGTTATGGCTCCTGTATTCTTTTTCCCTGGTATTGCTGTCAATCTATCTGCTACTTCTTTTTGTATCATTACCGTAATACTTTCTAAATCTAATTCTTCTTCTAAAAGTTTCATTATGATTGGGGTTGTTATATAATATGGCAAATTTGCTACAATTTTTACTTTTTCAAATCCATTTTTTTCTTTCTCTTGTTTTATTTTATTTTTCAAATCAACTTTTAGAATGTCTTGATTTATTATTCCTAAATTTTTATATAAAAAAAATCTTTCTTCTAAAATGTTTATCATCTTAGTATCCAACTCTACACATATTACTTTTCCTGCTTGCTCTAATAGCCTTTTGGTTAAAGTTCCTAATCCTGGTCCAATTTCTATTACTAAATCTTTTTCTGAGATTTCACTTGCTTCTATAATATTATCTACTACTTCTTGACTTATTAAAAAATTTTGTCCCAAGCTTTTATTTGCTTTAATATTATATTTTTTCATTATTATTCTTGTTTCTTCAAAAATATTTTCCATATATCTCTCCTATTTTTTCATATATTATACTCATTTTTATTACTTTTTTCAAGTTTCAATATCTAAATTATTGATTTTTGCTATTGTTTCATATAAAATAGTATTGAATTATAATGTTTAAATGATGTAATTTTAAATATACAACTTAAAATTACCCTAATTAATTATAATTACTTTACTAAAGAGTGGTGAAAATATTGAATAATAAAAGAAATAATTCAAAACAAAATATAACTTCAAAAAATAAATCAAGGATGTCTTCCTTAAAAAATAATATACCTACTAAGGAGACTAAATCAAATAGAAATAAACTTAATACTACGAAAGTAAATCCTATAAAATCTGATTTAACTATTAATCCTAAATCATCTAATATTGTTAAAATAAATAATGATTTTACTTCTCAAAATTTCATACATGTAAAAAAATTAAAAAATATTTTTATAGTTATTATTTTAATTTTTGTTTTACTATTAGGAAGATTAGGCTATTTGCAATTTGTTCAGGGTGGGTATTTAAAAGAACTTGCATATAGACAGCAATCTATAAATCAAATAATTAGTCCTAAAAGAGGTTCTATTTATGATTCTACTGGAAATGTTTTAGCAACAAGTGCTTCTGTTGATACAATTACTATAAATCCTAAAAATATAAAAGATAAAAAAGGTGATGAAGAAACAAAAGTATTAAAAGAAAAAGTTGCAAAAGCATTCTCTGAAATCTTCGAATTGGATTATAATGAAATGTTGAAAAAAGTAAATAGTTCTGCTCAAGTAGAAACAATTGCTAAAAAAGTTGACCAAGATAAAGTTGATGAACTTAAAAATTGGATGAAGACAAATAAAGTTACTTCTGGTATAAATATTGATGAAGATACTAAAAGATATTATCCACACAATACTCTTTTATCTCAAGTTTTGGGTTCTTGTGGAAGTGACAACCATGGTCTTTCTGGTATAGAGAATAAATGGAATTCTATTTTATCTGGAACTCCTGGTAAAATAGTAAGCTCACAAAGTGCTAGTCAAGAAGAAATTCCAAATGCTGAAGAAAAATATATTGCGGCCGAAAATGGAAGTGATTTAACTCTTACTATTGACTTAAATGTTCAGAAAACCGTGGAGAAATATTTACAACAAGCTGTTGATAATAATGTTTGTACTGATGGCGGTAGTTGTATTGTTATGGATCCTAAAACTGGCGACATACTAGCAATGGCAACTTATCCAAATTATGATTTAAATACACCTTTTACACCTAATGAATCTCTTTCTAAAACTTATGATAGTTTAGACACAGAAGCTAAATCTGCGGCTATTTACAAAATGTGGTCTAATAAGTCTGTATCTGAATTATATGAACCTGGTTCTGTTTTTAAGGTAGTAACTTCTTCTATTGCATTAGAAGAAAATATTACTGATACAGATGTAGCTGGTGATTTCAATTGTAAAGGTTATGAAATTGTAAATGGTAAACAAATTAAATGTTGGCATTATCCTCAGTCTCATGGCCCTCAATCTTTAAAAAATGCTTTGGAGAACTCTTGTAATCCTGCATTTATGCAATTAATAACAAGAATTGATACATCTACTTTATATAAATATTATCGTGCTTTTGGTCTTTTAGATAAGACAGGCATAGACTTACCTTATGAACCAAATTCTATATTTAGAGATGAAGATAGCTTAAATGCAATTGATAAGGCTTCTATGTCTTTTGGACAAGGTTTAAGTATTACTCCTTTGCAAATGATATCTGCAATTTCTGCTGTTGCTAATGATGGTGTTTTGATGAAACCTAGAATTGTAAAATCTATAACAAATACAGATACTGGTGCTGTTACTACAATTGAACCAACAGAAGTTAGACAAGTTATATCAAAAGAGACTGCTGAAAAAGCTTGTTATATGATGGAATCAGTTGTTGTTAATGGTACTGGTGGTAATGGCTCTGTTACAGGCTATACTATTGGAGGTAAAACTGGTACATCAGAAGTCTTACAAAATACTAATCAAAAAGATTATGTAGCTTCATTTGTTGCTATTTCTCCAGTAGAAAATACACAAGTTGTTTTATTACTTACATTATATAATCCAACTGGTGCTAGCCATCAAGGTGGTACTGTTGCAGGTCCAGTAGTTTCTCAAATGCTAACAGAAATTTTACCTTATTTAGGTGTTCCATCAGATGTTGAAGAAATTGAAGAAGATGGATTAATACAAGTACCAAATGTTCAAAATAAAACAATTACAGAGGCTGAAAAGATTTTAAAAGAAGCCGGATTTACAACAAAAATTAATACTTCTAATAATAAGAATAACACTATTGTAGTTGATCAAGTTCCAAAGCCTGGAACTACATTAATAAAAAATTCTATTGTTATGTTATATGATCAAACAACTAGAACTTCTACAACTGTCCCTGACTTGAGCAAAATGAGTGCTTCCCAAGCTATTAATGCTTTACGAAATGTTAATTTAAATATTTCTATTGATGGAAGTGGCACTGTAGTTTCTCAAGATCCTGCCAAAGGTACTCAAGTTGATGAAGGTACTGTTGTAAAAGTTACATTTAGATAATATTAATTGTGTTTGTGATTAAAATTCTGATGAAAGTTTTGACAAGCTTTCATCAGAATTTTTAAATTGTTTTATGTGTCCATACAAAATAATTAAATAAATTATTATTTTTCTACAAATTTAAAGTATTTTAAATGTTAACTTTTTATTCCATTGTTTCATTCTCCCAATATTTTTCTAATTGTTTGTCCAATTTGCATATATATTTGTTTTCTTCTTTTATTTTCTCTATTTTTTCTATATTAGAGCCTTCTAAATATATTATCCACTCTTTTTTTCTGTTCATCTTATCATTACTTTTGGTAATTCTATTACATATAATTCTATCTCTTTTGATTTCACTTTTTTTTCATTTGTTTCAATTGATATCTTTTTTTCATAATTTTGTGTTTCAAAATAGTTAAAATCCAATAGATTAATAGTTATAGTTCTTGCAAATTCTCTATTATCATCATAGTCTAGCTGATTTAAGTGAATTTGTGAATAATACAATAACATTTTTGTTTGAATATAAATACCATCTACATATTGAATTCCTATATTAAAATTTTCTCCTTCTTTTGTTTGAATTCTACAATCTAATACCCCAAAATTTTCTTCTGATGGTAAATATTTTTCTTTTTTTCTTAAGTATTCATTTAATTTTATTTTTTCTATGTCTATTTCTAAAATAGCCTCAATGAAATCTTTTATAATATCTATATTTTCTTTTGTATTTAAAACTTTCCTTAGTACAAAATTACTTTTAGATACTAATTTTCTATTCACTTTGTATATTTTTTCTCCCTTCTTTTTTAATTAATTTTTGAAATTTTTATAGATATAAA
>OLNY01000401.1_pt1 | contig 41888 bp, 66 predicted proteins | sample 1671981 | NCBI WGS metagenome assembly OLNY01 (sample SAMEA3136632, study PRJEB25190) | human gut metagenome | biome: human gut; feature: human-associated habitat; material: faeces | place: Austria | collected 2013
CAGAAAGCCGGAAAAGCCAGGAGTATCAAGGGAAAACAGCTCAAAAACTCGCGCAATACGGTCTTAAAGCAGCTCGTCGTGCTCCACAATTCTCTAAACGTTAGTATTTTACTACTTAAGAGAAAGCAAAAGCCTTTATATAAAGGCTTTTTTCTTTTACCAAAATACTCTGAAATCGTATGTGTAGGTCACAAGTAGGTCACAAGTAGGACACACAAAAATTTAAACTAAAAAACCTCGAAGAATATCACTTCGAGGTCATTTTTTTATATTTGGTTGATCGCATCCAACAATGTTTGATAATCCATGTGAGTATATACTTTTTCTGTTAAGCTCATTGCACCTTTGTGGCCAACTATCTTCTTGATCGTAGTTGGATTCACATCCGCTTTTGTCAGTAATGATATACAAGTATGTCTTGTATCATGTGGAGTGTGTTTCATCTTTGTTCTTTCCATGATTGGATCCCAATACGTATCACGATAATTCTCATACGAACAATGCAAATCATCCTTATTACAAATCAAGTAATCACAATCATGTTTCATCCATTGTTCATAAAAAGGAAACACCTTATCCGCGATTGGAACCACACGAATGCCAGCTGCAGTCTTTGCGTCCACAATATTGAACACATGATGTTCTAGATCCACATCTTCTTTCTTCAGATCCAACAGTTCAGACACACGAACTCCGGAATATATTAGCATAAGTATAGCTTGTACATAGATATCATCTGAATCCTTCCAAAGCTTCTTGATCTGTGCATCAGAGAACACAGTTCGATTCAATGCATTTGGGTTTCTGTCCTTATACTTAAGTATATCCACATACTCAGAATAGTCTTTCGTGATGATATCGTATTTCATCGCATAAGCACAAAGCTGCCTTAAAGTTGTTTTAATTGATTTCAAAGTTGGGTAGTTCTTTCCACACTTATCAATTATCTTTTGAAAGTCATTCAACTTTAATTCATTAAATGGGACATTATATATTGATTCAAACACTTTCATATTTCCTTTGAACCGATTAATATTGTTCTTTTTCTTCTTTTCATACTCATAAGGCTCAAGATATTCCTTATAATATCGCTCATAAACTTCATAGAATGTTGTTCTAGTTTCGTTTAGATCCAGTGGATGATGATGGTATTCGGCCAACATCTGCAATCCTTCCTGACGAGTCTTTGCATACCCAATAGTCTTACGAACCTGGTTGCATTTCATTGTGTCCATATCAATTTCCCAATCAGCAGTGATTCGGACTCGATACGGTCTTCTTCGATTACCGGATAACTTTGTCACTGATCCATAGTTATTTGGCAATTTCATTTTCTTTTGTGCCATTTTAATTTCCTCCATTTCATGTTAAAATGAGCACATAAAAGCATTGATCATCAATCATACTTTTATGGCAGAGTATTCGCAGTACTCTGTGCGCCTGGATGTTCGCAGCGTCCAGGTTTTTTTTGTTTAAATAGTTTTAGAATACTATTTAAGTTTCGCTAAGTTTCGCGGTCATTGATGCGCTCGTATTCCATACGAAGAACGGTGTTCACAGTGTGCTTTCCTCTATCATCTAAGCGCCTATACTTACTTATAATCTCTTTTTCTTCTTCTGACAATGCATCACTTGAAGAAGCGTTGATTCTAATCATTTGATCATCGTCGAGCATTTCAAATAATTGAATAGTGGAGCATCCCATTACCGCAGCAATTTTATCCAAAGCATCAACACTAGGGTTTGAATCTTCGTTGTTCACTATATTAGCTATATAAGTGTTGGACAAATTGCTTTGTCTGGAAAACTCCCTAACAGAAATATTGTGCTCGTTAATATAGTCTTTTATTATCTTTCCTAATTTCATATAGTGCTCCTTTCATGTCAACTATACAATACACAATGATAAAAATCAACAAAAATGTAATTTATAGTTGACACTATGTGTACTGTAAACTATAATTGACATTGAAAGGAGCGGTTGAGATGAAAAACAGATTAAAAGAAATTCGTATCAAACAAAATCTGACACAAGAAGAATTGTCAAAAAAAGCGGATGTATCTCGTTATTTAATCTCGAAAATAGAGAATGGCGAAGATGTTAATATCACCAAGAATACGATGATAAACCTTTCAAAAGCGTTAAATTCAAAAGTGTCAGATATTTTTTTGTTTTAAGTGTCAACTATAAAGGACAGATATGGAATATATCGGTTCTCAAAAATAGTTAAAAATTCGGTGCGGTACTTGAGGATGGAGGAAAGGAATTATATGAGAAAAGATGAATCATCAAAGATTCTATCCAATGATTGGAAAGAACTTATTGTTGAGAATACAAAAACAAAAGAAAAACTAGTCATTATCAACAGTGACGGTGTTGAAATAACTAGTTCTGGTTTAAACGTTAGATTGGTTCCGAAAGCAAGAAGCAATCCAGATGAATTAAAGGTACTTGCTAAGCCTTTGCAAGAGTACTTAACAAGACACTTTAATCCTATGTGTTCTGTAGTTGTAGATGTAGACAGAGTAACTGTTGTAAGCAAGGAATTGTCTACTCCAACAGATTAAACACGTCGATATGGATGTCTATGCTGGAACGTATTTAGTGCCTGACCTAATGACGGTGAAGAAATGAAGGCTTTATATTCAGACTCACTGACATTGTAGTAAGCATATAAGGCTCCATTCTTGAATTGAATGTACATGGTGCCTTCATTCCATCCAACAGCATTCATTCTACTTGATCGTACGGGTATCAAATTGTACATAAGTATACTCACCTCCTTCCAAAAGAAAATTGTAACACATAAAAAATTAGAAAAAGTATGCTACGAGCATACAAAGGAGAAAGCTATATGAGAAAAGAAAATGTCATCAGGGGAAGAATTCTGAAGGAAAAGGCACAAATGGTGCGAGTAAATGTGCCTTTAACGATAGACAAAAAAGAACTTGCTAGGTCTGTTTCTGAGACCATTCGTGGTAAAGCTTCAGTAACTCAGAACAGTATTGAAATAATGGAAAGAGAATCTTATATGGGAAAAGATGAATTAGATGCACTGTTAAGCCTGATTTCAAAACTAAAGCCAAATGAATGGAATCAGATCGTACTTTATGTACAAAAAAAGTACTCTTCCAAACAGGCGAGTGTACCAATGCCAAGTCTGGAAGAGCTGAGAAAGTATTCTGTTAGTTATGATTTCCCTGGACTTGTGGAGACACTATCTGAATGTGATAAGGACTGATTCTGTAGTCGGTTCCCTTATAAAGAATGTTCAGATAAGGAAATTCATAAAGAGTATCTGGAGACCTTCGTGTAAGTGGGGCATAAAGATAAGCGTTTTCTTCCCACCAGACAAAAGGACTAACCTGATTCGGTCCCATTTTACATTCGGGATCATCATTTAGGCAAACCCAGTTACCAATTAAACAAGCATATATCTTAGTCATTTATTACACCTCCTTCCAGGATACATAGTATCATCGAATCTTAAGAAGTGCATATAAATACAGAAACTCTCTGGTCAGTACTTGAGGTGTTGCTTCGAGAGCCTAAGAAAAGCTCTTATACACAAACCTGCTAGTTTGTTCGTTCAAGTCCAATTGAATCCTGGATCAGTGCTCTACAGACCTTATCACATGCAGTTGTTCAGGAGTAGATTGATTCAAAATATAACCCCTTAAATTTTCTAGCAGAATACTGTTTGATACAAGAAACAATATCTCTTTTCGCAAAAACAGATATTAGACTTAGTGGTTTGATCATAAAAATGTACATATAGAAAAAACTATAATCTAGCATAACAATAACAGCATTTTATTAAAGAGGTGAGTACAGCCTCCAAAACTACTTAAGTATACACTTACAAAATATCGTTAAAGATATCCCCAATAACTGAAACGATAAATTCCAATATTCAAAGAATCAAATTCCAAAGTCTATGAGTATCAATACAGTGAAGTGGCACCTCAAGTGCTGCACCAGAACGTAGTAGAACATAGTAGAACGTAGTAGAAACGTAGTAAAACGCAGTAGAAAGGAGTAAATGAAACCCCATATGTACGAAACAAAAGAAGATTATGAAAGGCTGAGGCAGCAGTTTATTAAGGAATATGGAATCGATGAAGCAACAGAAGAGTTCTTCCAGGTTCTATATAAAAAAAGACTGCAATATCATCTGATCATCGCAGTCCTAGGTTCATTAGTACTACTACTGTTAGTACTGAGACTATTAGAGATGTGATACCCGCAACAAGTTGAGGCCACAGTGTTCCATAGAAGAACCGGTTTCTTCTCCAGACACAGTATCTGAAGTAAGTATCCGTCAGTTCATAAAAAGTGGACTTCATGACTTTAGCCTTCGTTGTATCGCTGAATTCATAGCGAGCCTCAAGAAAATGTAATGCAGCAAGCTTTCTAGTAGTTTCTTTACCAAAGTAGGCTTCTGTTACTTGTTTCTTGATCCAGCGTAAACAGAACAGTTTATATCGTTCGTTGATATAAAGGTTTATATTTTTAAAATTAGTATTCATTTATTTTATACCTCCTACAGTATTCATTATACATGGCGGAGATTTGTGCAGTACACCACAACAGATAGAAAGGAGTAGAACATGCAAGAATTATTACCTATTGGAAGTGTCGTAGTTCTTAAAGAAGGAACCAAGAAGTTGATGATTATCGGAAGACTTCAAGCGAATCCTAAAACAAAGAATCTCTACGACTATGCAGGATGTCCGTGGCCGGAAGGTTATATGGATAAAGACCATTGTTACGTATTCAATCATGAGGATATTGATCTTCTTTATTATCTTGGAATGCAGGATATTGAAGAGTTCAATTTCAGATTCAAATTGGATGAAGCAATCGAAAAAATAGAAAGTGAGGGATATAAACATGCCAAGAGCAAACGCAAATGCGACAACAACTAAGAAAGCGGATCAAGTGATGGAGAATCAATTGGAAATCCCTGATTTCAACTTTGGCCAACCAGTCAAGGAACAACCGGAAGTCAATGTCCAGGTAATCTTTGAAAAGGGTGGAATCGACAAGGATGAAAAGGATGATTTATTTATGATGTACGCATTCGCAATCATCATCACAGTGTTGAACTTTATTCTTTTATATAAACAAGTGTGGTAAAGAAAGGAGGTTCCTATGGAATTTAATGGAACAAAGGTGCCAATCGATGCGGCAGCAGCTGCATTGAATGTGACAGAAGCATTCATTCGAGTAGGTATGCAAAAAGGAAAGCTTCCTATTGGTTCATGCTTCAAGATGGATGATGGATCTAGCAAAACAGTCTATTACATCAGTCCAAAACTGTTGTATGAATATTCCGGATTTGCGTATGGTCCAAGCATAAAAAAAGACCACTCATGTGAAAGTGGCCAATCAAAAATGAACAACTAAATTATAAACAAATAACTCAAATCTTGCAACCTGGGTATTGCCGTAAGTGACGTGGTCTGCTAGAAAAAGGATCATTCTTTTCATAATTCAGTACCTTCTTAAACATTGTCATAAATAATGCAAGCACGTCAAAAAAACTGTAATCGTAATTGATAAAACTTTCCTAAAATTAGCAAAAAAAACACGTTTGAATTTGGGCATAAATAATTAGCAGACTGTGATATCCAGGTTGCAGGGTTTGAGTAAAAAAAGAGGAGAAAAAGAAAATGAAAACATCATGGATTGATAGAGAAACTTCAGAAATTGTTGATGAAGAAGAAAAAATGCGTGAAATAAATGAAGAATTGGAACGATTTAAGAAAGAATGCCAGGGAGAAAAAACCAGTGAAGAAAAAGATGATTTTGTGAATAGATTTGAAGAATACATGGATAAATGCGGTCCTATGTTTGAACTGAATGTAATTCCTACATTAGAAGGTCCTATTGTTACTGGTAAAGCAAACGCTAGTTATGCGTTTTTACAGGTCATTGAGGGAATGTCTTCAGATGAAGTTAAAGAGTGCTTCACAGAATGCACAAAGGCTTTTGGAATGGAAATGTGAAGACAGTTAACAAAGCACAGAAAAAAAGAAAGTATTGAAGCTAGTCACTATATGCACTAAGTGATTGGATCCACACGTTAAGGGGGTGATGGAATGGAAAATTGTGGTGGTTTTATTAAGCTTTTTCGGCAGATTCTTGACTGGGAATGGTACGATGATCTGCCAACGTGCAGACTGTTTATTCATCTGTTGTTAAAGGCTAATTATGCCGAAAGAAACTGGCATGGGCAGACGATTGAAAGAGGGTCTTGTATCACTTCTTACGCCACTTTAGCGAGTGAAACCGGATTGAGTCCGGAACAGATAAAAAGGGCTCTGAAAAATCTAACGAAAACTGGGGAAATCAAGCGTATCACAACGAACAAAAATACTGTCATATGTGTTGTAAAATACGCAGATTTTCAAGGTTTTGGTTTTGAGTACAACGAGCAAACAACGAACAAAGAACAAGCAAACAACAATCAAAAAACAAACGAGCAACAAACGAACAACAAACAAACAACAACAAATAAAGAAATAAAGAATAAAAGAAATAAAGAAAGTAAGAATATATATACTTCTTTACCTGAAGATAAAAACATCACTGAGATTGTTGAAACGGTCATTCAGATGTTGAATGTCGAAACTGACAAAAAAGATGGGGAAGGCTTTTCTCCTAGGGCAAAGAAAAATGTTGAACTGATCAGTGCGTTGATTCATGACGGTTACACATTGAATGATTTAAAAATAGTGATTGAAAAGAAGTGTGATGCCTGGTTAACGGATCCAGTGATGAAAAGCAATCTTCGACCGAGTGTTTTGTTTGGAGATAAGTTTGATGAGTATTTACATGAATAGGAGGTAACTTATGTTTTTGCTTCAGCAATTAGAAAAAAACAAAAAGGAACAATTGGCCATCGGTGCTTATTGTGTAAAGTTTGGATTAACAAAGGCAGATATTGAGGAAGTCTTGCATCGTAAGAGATGCAAAGAATTTGATGCAGATTCTAGAAAAGGTGAACAAGGTGGAAAGTACAGAAATGTCAAAACTGGCATCTATGAGAAGGAATTCCAATTGAGTGTTCGCGATGAGAATGATTCGATTGTGGCTTACATTTACGAAGACAAAGGCAAAATGCATGCATACGCAAAGAAAGGTTACAATGTCATCTTTGAAAAAGTAGAGGATGAAAAATAGAGAGGTGTGGTTTAAGGACTAAGCAAGATTTATTGAATTGTGCGGATGCTTTCCTGGATGAAGAAGCAGATCAGGAAAAAGCATGCAGCACAGTGGATCACTACAGGATGGTGATTAAAATGTTCACTGATTTTTTCCAGGATGGTGAGATCACTAAGAAAGATATTCGTGAATTTAAGAATGTTCTTCTTGAGTTCTACCTTCCGAAAACAGTGAATAATTACATCGTGATTTGTAATAAGTTTATTAAATTCGTTGAGTTTATAAACAAGTATGGTGAGTTTGAATTATTCGCATTTAAAAAGTTCACATCCACATTGACTATGAAGCCGGTTAAGATCCAGAAAGAAATATACCTGGATGAAGTGCTTGAGCCTTCGGATCTCAAAAGACTGCTACGTAAGGCTAAAGAAAAAAACATGATGGATCTGTATTTCATCATGAAAATTTATGCATACACTGGCATTCGTGAAAGTGAATTGAAGTATTTCACTGTGGAAAATTTAGAAAATAATGTGTTGATGATTTCAAACAAGGGAAAAGTTCGTAAGGTGATTGTTCGAAATGATTTGATGCGTGAGCTTAGAAGGTATGCTAAGAAGAACAAAATTGAGTCAGGAACATTGTTTCCTGGAAAGAATGGAAAGATGTTGCATAGAACTACAATCACAAGAAGGATGAAAAAGTTGGCCGGACAATGCCGAGGAATCAATTTGAATAAGGTTCATCCGCATTCCTTCAGACATTTATTTGCAATCCAGTTCTTAAAGTGTGGTGGAACATTGAATGAATTGCAGGCTCAACTTGGTCATAGTTCTTTAAACACAACATCGATCTATACTGCCACTACTGTTGCACAACGTAAGAATTCAATAAACGATGTTACGTTTGGATAAGGAGGAACGATCGTGCATGAAGATATTTATGCAGTGTACAAAGGTGAAAAGCTGATCGTTATAGGTACAGAAAAAGAAATTTGTAGAAAATTGCATTGGACTAGAAGTACTTTTAAGTGGGAGGCTTATCCGAGTATTATGGCTAAACATGGTGCTATGAAAAACAGACTTTGTTTAGTAAAACTTGAAAATGATCCGATTGGAGAAGTTGAAGAATTATTGATCCATGAAACAGAAAAAGGAGTTAGATACTATGCTCGATCGGATTGCACATTTAAGAAGATTTCTAGAAACGGAAGTGCTCATATTTCAAAACCCTGGAAGCGTCATGGAGTGTATGAAACTAAGATTTGTTGTAAGCCGATGAATGCATCCAGACTCTTGGCAAAAGCATTCGTTAAATACGATATTCAGGATGATGAAGTGGTTATTGTGGATGGAGAATTAAAATTAGAAAATATGAAAATTGTTAAAAAGAAAGAATTCGCTGCAAAAGTAGCACCAAGAGCATCTGCACACAGAACTAAAACGATTGGATATTTTAAAGATGGAAAACTTGTTAAAACATATCCTAGTTCCAGGAAGGCGGCAGCTGATTTATATTGCAGTTATCAGACAATTTTAGATATCTGCAATCACAAATACAAAAGAGAACCGTTAGTTGATGTGAGGTATGTTTGATAAATGAACGCACAAGAAATGTTTGAAGCCATTTTGATAATTAATGAGACAACATGGAAAGGTTAAAAAGGTATTAAGATATGTGGATTAGAAATCAGAGAAAAAATGCTCTAGTGAATATTAATTTTCTTCGTGTCATTAATGACGGCAATTTCTGTTTGATATGTGGCGCAACAACTGATGGATGTGATTGTGAGCTAGGTATTTATTCAAGTGAAGAAAAAGCTTTAAAAGTTTTAGATGAAATTCAAGATGCCATTGAAGATACGGGCTATTACAGGATTGATAATATTGGTCATGGTACTTACACATTTGTCAAAGGTGTTCAAGTTTACCAAATGCCACAAGATGAGGAGGATTGTTAAATGGGACCAGTAGAATTTATTAAGAGTTGCTTCATAATTGCGTGTGTTATGTTGTCCTTTGCCATCTTTATCAAAGTTTCGTTTGCGCTTGTAGATTGGCTTGTTGAACGGATTAGAGAAGCTACTCTAAAATTTAAAATAAAACGTTTACTTATGGAGTATTTAGAATCAGAAAGAGAATTCTTGGAAAATCGCAAAGACATAGAAGAACATGAGGGTGAATTATGACAGAAAAATTAAGACCTTGTCCGTTCTGTGGTGGAGAAGCAAAATTACAGTTAACGGACGATGAAGGAAATTTTAAAGATGAATCCTATTTAGAAAATCCATACAGTGGAGTTGGATATGTAATTATGCACGATACAAGTAATTCAACAGACGGTTGCCCAATTGCTACTGATTCCGATAGTTCGCAAGGCATCTACATTTACGCATCAAAGGAAGCAGCGATAAATGCCTGGAACGGAAGAACAGATAATGATTTAACCAATTATATATCTAAAATTATGAATATCTTCTATGGGTCATTCATAAATCACAATAAAGAGCTAATTCTGATTCCGAAAACAAATCTATATTTCTATTTAGGCGATGTTAATACAGTTGACGAAGTGAAGTACAAATTACTTGAATGGTGCAGCAGAAGTTGCTTTAAATCGATGCCATACAGATACACAAAGAAGAATAGAGAGTATCAAGACGATGTTTTAAGAAAAGTGAATGAATGTCTTGATATGGAATTTACACGAGAACAAATGGAATTGATTTATACAAAATTAGGAAACTGTATAAATCATGAATTGACAATGAAATTTGTTAGTGGTGGTTATGACATGAAATTATTAGAGGAGAGGTAAAATGTTAAACACAATTAATCAAAAGTTAGAATTTCATTCTGTAAGTGGTTTGATGTGTAAATCACATCCAAAGTCTATTATTTGTAAGGTCCCAAAAAACCCTTTTTTGTTAGATATGGATAATCCAAGAAAATATGGTGGTGATAGGGAAGGCGTAGTTGTTTTACAAGTGATGGTTTTAGAAGGTGGATTTTTAGTTGAATATGTTCCTAAAAGTGTGTATGAGAATAAAGAAAATGATTGAAATAGCTTGTATGTTATACAACCTAGCAATAATTGGAATCACCTGCTATATGTGTGCAAATTACAGTTATTGGTTCTTATTGCTGCTATTGCTAACAGGCAGTTATAAAAGCGATAGGAGCGAGGAAGAACATGAGGAGGATTTTTAATGTCAAAGAAAAAGAGAACGATTGTAAACCAGGAACAACACTCATTCGAATTCTTGAGTTTTGAATTAGATTCGCAAACTTATCTTAAAACACTCACAAAACAAGAACTAATTGACTATATCTATATGGTTTATGACAATTGGAGTGGTATTGATATCATGACGGAACGCGTCAGAAAGTTAGGCATAGAGACGTATAGAAAATTGCTGATCAACAGAGAAGCTCTTAAATTATTTGTTGATTGGGCCGAAGAATGTGACTTTGGCTATGATCAACTACCTGAGGAATATGAAAAATATAAAACGGACCTGGAAGAAAAAGATTTAGGTTATTGCGAAGGCTTGAGATATATTGCCATCCAGGAAGCAAAAAAAGCTCTTAAAGTGTACGAAAATCATGTAGAAATGATGGATGAAAAGTTGGATGAATGGGAACAAGGAGAAAGAAAATGATTAAAATTTGTCCTGATTTAACTTCAAAAGAAGAAGTTGTGCCAATGGTGGTTGGCAGAGGAACATTTACAAGACCAGTACTCCATAAATGCTTACAAAATCAATGCGTAGCGTACAAGTTTGGCAAATGTTTAAAATATGATAACAACACGGAATATTCAGAAAGCCTTGATAAAAAAAAGAAATAGAGGAACTAAAAGGAGAATTGTAAAAATGAATAAAGAAAATATTATCAAATTAGTAGGTAATCAAATTCAAGACATTATAGCTCTTGAAACAATCAGAAGCTACACAATTGAGCATCTGGATAAGTCTGATAAAGACTACCAAAAGTATGTGTCGGATTTATATGTATATATTGTGTGGAAGAATAAAACTTTGCAGAACTGGAAGTATTTGTTGAGTACGAACCTTCCAGATTCAATGTATTACGAGTTAACGCATAACGGTGATAAAAAAGAGTGGTATTTAGATGCATATAGAAAAGTTGAGAATCAATGCATTCGTGAAGAAACGATGATTGCGGAATTAAAAAGAAGAGGTTTAATGTAATGAAAACTTTAAAAGAATTAGAAAAAGACTATCTGGAAAAGAAAGAAGTGTATGAGAACGCAGTTACCGCTCTTGCACACTCTGGATCTAATAAGGTGGAAGTGAAGAATGCAGCGGAAATCCTAGATAGTTCATACGAAGAATGTCAAAAAGCTTATACAGAATGGCAGGAGGCTGTTAACAATGCCTAGTGCACTATGGTTTGTTGGCGGTGTGTTCGTTGGAATGATGGTGTCATGTGTGTTGTTCTTGTTTGTGATGGGAGCACACGAAGATGACTATGATGGGTTTGAGGAGACTAAGTAAGCATGGAACAAACTACAGGAATGACTCTGCGTGAGCTTTTAAAAAAACTTTATGTTGAGAATATCACTTTACAGTGGGACTCAGATGATGATCCAATCGCAAAAATTTACAATCTAACAGAGAACGACTGGGTGTTATCTGAAGAACTATTAGATTCAGAAGTATTTGGTATTGAAGCACATGATAATGAGATTCATATTTTATTGAGGTGTTAAGACTATGGAATTACATACATATTTTGATCCAGCAAGAGAAAGACATGAAAAAGATTCGATGGTTGAACAGAATCAATGGGTATTTAAACTAGGAAGTTATGCAGTGAGTGTATTAGCTCATAGAAATAGAAATGGTAAGTGGATCACAAATAGTACTGATCAAGAACCTTATGAGCTTGCGATCTTAGATAAAACCGGAAATATGATTTCAGGAGAGATTGGAAGATTAACTGAGAATTTAGTAAATCAGATCTTATGTGATGTAAAGGAATGTGTTTCTAGAGGTATTACACTGGATGAAGTTGAAGTGGTTAAGATCTCATTAAGAGCATTAGAAATGAAGAAGTATTTGAACTGTATTTCTAAGCTTTAGAGGTATCAAAAAAATCAAAAAGTTTTTTTCTTAGAAAAATTAAAAAGAATAAGTAAATAAGTAGGTTTAAAAGAGTTGAGTAAGTGCACGATAATATAAGGTTATAGTGCATAAAAAAAGAGGTGTTGAATAGTGGAAAACCAAGCGATTGAAATGCCTAATAAAACATGCGATGGATGTTTGTTCAGTGTGAAATTAGAAAGAGAAGCACTTGAATTAGCATGCCAGGATTTATTAGACATTGTTAAATATACAAATAAGACAAAAGACGATTTAGTTCATTATTATGTGAACAAGGCAGTAGAAAAGAGGGAAAAAAGGATGAGATGTAAACTTACTATCAAATGCCAGGGTTTAAATAAGAACGTTATTTCTGACAAGTACACACTGGAAGAGTTGTTAGAGTTGTATGAATCTGAAAAAGAAATTGATTTCAAATTAATTGATGGCAGTGTGATTCATGGCTATTTAATTGGATTCGTACAAGATAGATCACAAGTTATGTAAAAATGGAGCTGGAAAAAGTCTTGACAAAACTTCCAGCTTCTTTTGCTACAATAAATAAGAAAGGAAAGATTATTTTTTGCAAACCAATGAAAATCCGGCCAAATAATCTTTTTCTTTCGAAGCAGAGATTGTGTATATTTCCACTCAACAAAATATCTACGGCCGGATTTTTTATATGGCAGGATAGAGTAATGGTAACTCGAGCGTTCCCTTAGCGCTTATTGGTGGTTCGATTCCACCTCCTGCGCCCAATTTACGAGGTAGAAAATGACAAAGGAAAAAGCAAAGTACATATTGAGAGAGATTAAAAGTATTAAAAGATATTCAATGATCATTGCTGGTTTTGATGTGGATCTAAAAAGAATACATGATGAAATCGAAACACTACAAATGCCAACGTGTCCTAATGCCAATACTGGTCCTGCAATTCAAAACCATAAAGATAAATACACTTTAGTAAATTCATTGTTGTCAGATGAGATTGACTACATGAATGAGCGTGAAGAGTTCATGAATCTGAAAGTCAAGGCAGAGCATTACTATGTTAAGTTAAAGTTAGTCTGTGAGAGTTTGGATCTGATCTCATTTGCGGATGATTTCATTAGTGGTGTGAAGGAAAATGAATTAAAAACCAAGTATGGATATGCGAATCCGTATAAGAAAATGATTGATTTAATTATGAAGAGTGAGGAAAAAAGACATGTCTAACAATGATTATGATGTAATTGTTTGTAAAGTGTTGGTCTATCTTTATAAGAAATATAAGCGCATTGATGTTCCAGAAGATTACTTAACTCCAATGACTAAGGATTTCCCAGTATGTCAGGAAATGTTTGATGAAACATTGGCCATGATGTTGGGTGAAGGATTGATCAAAGGATTCGAATACATTGAAGCTTTTGGAGGAGATGAGATTATTGTTTTAGAAAACAATATTAAGATCACTCCAACAGGTATTCATTACTTAAAAGACAATTACATTATGCGTAGCCTTGTTGAAAAAATACCAGAAGCTGCATCCATTGCCAGCTTATTTGTATAAAAAAGTAAAAGAGTTAGAACTCTAACTCTGTCAAGTATGTTATTATGTATTTGCATAAAAAGGCCAGGAGGAAAACTTCCTGGCTTTTCTTATACCCAGGAGGTGGAAAACTATGGCACAAAAACGATTAGATTCATATGGAGTTCATAGACTGATCCTGGAAAGAAACAAGAAGAAGATACTAGCGACACAAGATGTATGTGGTATTTGTGGTAAGCCAGTTGATAAAAAATTAAAGTGGCCTGATCCAATGTGTGCAGTCATTGACCACATTATTCCAGTCAACAAAGGTGGACACCCAAGCGACTTGAATAACTTGCAGCTTGCGCACATGTGCTGCAATCGAATCAAGTCAGATAAGTTATTCGAAAAAAGAGATTTTAGTGGTAATGCAACTGTTTCGAATAGAACATTGCCACAGAGCATTAATTGGGTCGAATATCGCTCTAAAAAATAAAAAAGTCACATAGAGGGGGGCTATATGGGCGGCAGGCGCTCGTTTCCGAAGTTCGGCTGTTACTACGCATATTTCTCTATGAACATCGATGAATGGCCGCAGATCCTTTAAAATGGAGGTTTGAAGATGAATTACAAAGGTATAAATTTTTTGAAAAAACAACTTTTTTCCAAAAGAAATCGAGTGAGAATGAGATATAGATATTATGAAATGAAGAATGGAATTAAAGACTTCAAAATTGCGATTCCTAATGAATTTAAGTACGTGTCAGAAACACTTGGATGGTGTTCTAAAGCGGTCGATTCATTAGCGGATCGCATTTCTTTTAAAGAATTTGAAAACGATAATTTTAACATGAACAAAATCTTTGATATGAACAACAAAGATATTCTTACGGACAGTGCGATTCTTGGAGCATTGATCGCATCATGCAGTTTTATCTATATTTCACAAGATGAAGACGGATATCCTAGACTGCAGGTAATCGATGCGTATGATGCGACAGGCATCATTGATCCAATCACTAACATGATGATAGAAGGATATGCAGTGTTGGAACGTGATGAGAAATATAATATTTTAACAGATGCTTATTTTACGTGTGAAGAAACAGTTGTGTTTGATTATATTGGCCATAGAGAAATACATGTTCCTAATCCAGCAAGATATTGTTTGTTGGTGCCAGTGATTCATAAGCCAGATGCAAAAAGACAGTTTGGCCACTCTAGAATCTCAAGAGCATGTATCGATCTTCAACAAGGAGCACTAAGAACATTAAGACGCTCTGAGGTAGCTGCAGAATTCTATTCCTATCCACAAAAGTATATTCTAGGTACAGATTCAGATGCAGACCCGATGGATAAAATTCGAGCATCGATTTCGACTATGCTTCAAATCTCACGAAGTGAAGATGGAGGAGGGACACCAACAGTTGGCCAGTTTGCACAACAATCTATGTCACCACATATTGATCAGTTAAAATCATTCGCTTCTTTGTTTGCAGGAGAAACAGGATTAACACTGGATGATCTAGGATTTGTGACAGATAATCCATCGAGTGCAGAAGCAATTAAGGCAGCACATGAAAACTTGCGATTGGCCGCAAGAAAAGCGCAAAAGAATTTCGCAACTAGTCTGATTAATGTTGGATATCTTGCAGCATCTGTCAGAGATGGATTTGAATACAAAAGAAATCAGATTTACGAAACAAAAGTTAAATATGAACCACTATTTGAACCGGATATGTCTACATTGTCTTTGATTGGTGATGGTGCTATTAAAATCAATCAGGCTGTTCCAGGTTACTTCAATAAAGACAACCTACAGGATCTTACTGGTATTGCATCAAGTAAATTAGATGTTCCTACTGTGCCGGATGATGAGGAATAAATATGGATGATATTTCAATCGGACTTCTTAAGGGAATTAAGAAGTCTTTTTCTTCCGGTGTTGAAGATTCTAAAACTATTAATGATTTATTAAAAAAGTTAGACGATAAAAAAGCAGATTACGAAGATGCACAGAAATATGCGATTGAAGTTGGCGATATTCTTTCAAAATCTTTTGAAGAAAACATTGATTCTGCATCATTACCAAACGGAAAGATGTACTACAATATCGCGAAAAAGGTTGTGGATCCAGAATTAAAAGAAGGATTCGAAAAAGTTTCAGATTATTCTACGAAGGTTCAAAAAATTTTAAATGAAGATGCAAAGATTGGATTGAAAGTTCAAAAACCCGTATACAATCAAGCAAGATCCAATGGAATCGTTAGAAGATTGGCAGATGCAGAGTCCTATGATGATGTTTCCTGGATTTTAAAAGATCCAGTAGTGAATTTTAATCAAAGTGTTGTGGATGATACGATAAAAGTAAATGCAGAGGCACATTATAAAGTTGGAATGCATCCGAAAATCACTAGAAAAGTAGCTGGTAATGCTTGTGATTGGTGTATGAATCTAGCTGGAACATATGAATATCCAGATGATGTTCCTGATGAAGTCTATCATAGGCACAGAGATTGTAGGTGTATTGTTACTTATAATCCAGGTAACGGAAAAGCTGTGCAAGATGTGCATTCAAAGAAATGGTTTGAAAGTGAAGATAAAGTAGAAACATTAGGTACTCAAAATGTTGATTATATGGGGATGCCTAAAAAAATCACGTTCAATTCTGGGGATGGGGATATGAAAACCGTTAAAGTGTACAAAGCAGATGGAGCGCAAAATATTTATATTCAAAATTACGATAAGCAAACGAAAAGTATGGTCGCTTATTTAGATGATGTTATAAACAAAAAAAATAAATATGGGCAAATCGATAATATAATCGTATTAAATAATAATCGTTTAAAAGGTATTGCAGCATATAGACATGATGATAATTCATTATTTATCAGCAAAGAATTAATTGATTCAAATAAATTTGCAAAAATTGTAGATCCATCTGTTTTTCCTGCAAGATCAGTAACGGATGTTTTGGATCACGAATTAGGTGGTCATAAGAGACATTGGGATGCTGTTAAAAGATATAAGGCTGACAATAAAATCGATGATTTAAATGATGCAAAAATGCAGATTGAATCACAGATGAGAAAACATGTTGTTAATCAAATGAGGTCAGATCCTTTATATATAAATAAAACGGTTAGTGTAAATGCAGAGCGTTCTTTCTATGCTAAAAAAAGCTTGAATGAACTAATCGCAGATGCTAATATTCTAGTAGAGAGAAATGAGCTAAGCGATAACGAACTAAATCGACTTGTAAAGGAGGTTATCAACTATGATGGTAAATCCAAGTGAATATGAAAAGAAATTATTTGACCAAGTTAGACCTTGGCTATTATTTGATTCATCGACTGAGGGATTTTATCTAAAAGATGATACTCCTGATGAAATTAAAGAAAAATTTGTGCTTTTAAATAAGCATTTAGAAAGAAATTATGTAGAATTAACTTAAGCATCTGTAGAAATACAGGTGCTTTTATTATGCAAGGAGGAAAATATGGCCAAAGATGATTATGATGTAGTAGTTTTTAAAATATTACTTTACTATTATGCGATTTTTAAAGGCACGATCCTATTTAATGAAACTGAATTTAAGCGTGCTATTAAATACGATTCTTTTGCAGATGGATATCTAGAAAGAGTCCTTAAATTAATGAGTGAAGAGAATCTTATTGATGAAGTGTACGTTTCTAAAGCATGGGGAAATCAATATATGATGCTTAATGATTTATCTGATATTGAAATCACTGCAGAAGGAATTCATTATTTAAAAGAAAATAGTGGTATGGAGAATGTTAAAAAGTATTTATTGGATCATGTTGAGATGATTTCAACATTGATCAATATCGTTAGCCTTTAAAATAATTTGAATTAAGGATGTGATGTGTATTGAGTGTGATTATTATTTTGGATAGCTAGGAGGATTAGAATGGAGAATGCAGTGCCTAAAAGAATAGGCAGACAGACTCCTACTACTTCCGTAACTATTCCTTATGTAAAAACATATGGCCAACAAGCCATAGAACTTTATGAAAAATCTAAACGTAAGGCCATGGATTGGCAGAAAATGTTAGTTTATGACATTCTATCAATCACTGAAGATGGTCTATGGGTTCATAATAGATTTGGATATGAAATACCTCGTCAGAATGGAAAAGGTGAAGTTGTTGCGATTGTTGAGATGTGGAAATTGCAGAATGGCGAAAAGATTATGCATACTGCACACAGAGTCAACACTTCTCACACTGCATGGGAAAGATTATGTGCATTACTTGATGATGCAGGTGTTCAGTACAAGTCTATTAAACAAAAAGGTGCTGAAGAAATTCGCTTGGAAGAAACAGGAGGATATATTGCTTTTCGTACTAGATCCAACACTGGAGGTCTAGGTGAATCATTCGATACTTTGATTGTCGATGAGGCCCAAGAATATACTACAGATCAAAGTTCCGCATTGAAATATACTATTTATTCGTCTGAGAATCCTCAGACGATTTTTTGTGGAACCCCACCAACCGCAGTATCTGCAGGTACTGTATTTACAGATATGCGTAAACGTGTATTAAGTGGAAAAAGCAAAAATACAGGTTGGGCAGAGTGGTCTGTGGAATTTATGACAGACGTTGAAGATGTAGATGCATGGTATGAAACAAATCCAGCATTAGGAATTAGAACATCTGAAAGAACGATTGAAGCGGAATTGGAAGATAATGACGATATTGACTTCAATATTCAACGTTTAGGTTTATGGCTACAGTACAACCAGAAATCTGCGATAACTGAAAACGAGTGGAAAAATTTGAAGGTTGACGCTCTACCTAAGTTTACAGGTAAGTTGTATGTAGGAATAAAGTATGGCCATGATGGCGAAAATGTGGCATTGTCTGTAGCATGTAAGACCACTAACAAAAACATTTTTGTAGAATCTATAGACTGTAGGAAGATCAAAGACGGAAATACTTGGATGATTAATTTTTTGGCCAATGCCGATATAGGTGGTATTGCGATTGATGGAGCAAACGGACAACAGATTTTGGCAGCCGATATGAAGGAAGCTGGTATAAAGAAAAAGCCAGTGTTGCCAACTGTAAAAGATGTTATTGCTTCAAATCAATTGTTCGAACTTGCGATATCAAATAAATCGGTTTGTCATAATGATCAACCTGCGTTAACACAATCTGTAACCAATTGCGAAAAAAGAGCGATTGGATCCAGTGGAGGATTTGGGTTCAGATCCATTAAAGATGGTGTTGAAGTAGCCTTATTAGAATCTGCAATATTAGCTTACTGGATGTGTTCTAAGAAAAAAGAACAAAAGCCACAAAGAATAAGCTACTAGGAGAACATATGCGTGTTCTCTTTTTTTACGTAACTATACGGGAAAATAGGAGGAAAAAAGAAACATGGATTTTAAACCAATTGAAACACAAGAACAATTTGAAGATGCGATCAGGGATAGAGTAGATAGAATCAACAAGAAATATGAATCTTGGACAAGTCCTGATAAATTGCAAGAAATTAAAGATGGTTATGAGCAAAATGCTAGCAAAAAATTTGAAGGTTATACATCACCTGAAGACTTGCAGACAATGAAGAATAATTATGAATCTCAGCTTGAAACAATTCGTAACGAAAATACTTCGTTAAAAGCTTCTCAATTACGTTCAAAGGTAGCAAATGAATTTAAACTACCAACAGAAATGGCATCACGCTTACAAGGTAGTACAGAAGAAGAACTTAGAGCAGATGCAAAAACATTAGCTGAATTAGTGTCAACAAATGGAACCGTTGTATTGCCATTACATGGTGGATCAACAGGCGGAAGCACTGACAAGAATGCAGCTGTTAAAGAATTATTATCGCAATTTAAAGATTAGAAGGAGAAATAAACAATGGCAACAATCACAAAAAGTACAGGGTTATTCCCATCAAATTTAGTCACAAGTGTATATAGTAAAGCTAAAGGTTTTTCATCACTTGCAGCATTATCACAACAAGAACCTATTCCATTTGCCGGTAATGATGTAATGGTTTTCTCAATGGATGGAGAAGCTTCTATCGTTGGTGAAGGTGAAAATAAACCAGCAGGAGATGCAGCTTTTACAAAGAAAACAATCACACCTATCAAAATTGTATACCAGCACAGATTGACTGATGAATTCATTAATATGGCTGAAGAAAAACAGTTACCTTATTTAGAACAATTTGTAGATGGCTTTGCCAAAAAAATGGCTCGTGCAGTGGATATCATGGGTTTCCAAGGTGTAAATCCTGCAGACGGAGTTGAATCTGCAAAGATTGGTACAAACTGTTTCGCAAAAGCAGTAACAAACAAGGTAACTTATGCAGCAGCATCTGCAGATGAAAATTTAGATGATGCAGTTGCGTTGATTCAGGATAAAGATTGCGATGTCACTGGTATTGCGATGGCGCCAGCATTCGCATCTGCATTAGGGAAAATTAAAGCTGCAGGAACTGGAACATATTTATATCCTGAATTCCGTTTTGGAAATAAACCAGCAAACTTCGGAGGCATGGCAAATAGTGTAAACAATACAGTTGCGTTTAAAAATAGCAAAATTCGTGCAATTGTTGGTGATTTTACAAATGCATTCAAATGGGGATATGCAGAGCAAGTGCCTATGAAGATCATTGAATATGGTGATCCAGATGGACAAGGCGATTTACAGAGAACTAATCAAATCGTATTGCGTGCAGAAACATATGTAGGATTCTGTGTATTGGATTCTGATGCGTTTGCATTGATTACAACTGATTCTGCAGTTGCAGCATAGAGGTATTAATGGACTACGTGACAATCGATGACGTTGGTGTTCTTTGGAGAAACATGACCAACGAGGAATTAAAGCGTGCTAGAGCATTAATTCCAGTGGTGTGTTCTTCTCTAAGAATCGAAGCAAAAAAAAGAGGCAAAGATTTAGATCAAATGGTTTCAGAAGATCCAGATCTATTAACTGTGGCCAAGTCAGTAACTGTAGATGTTGTCGCTAGGACCTTGATGACTTCTACAGATAAAGAGCCGATGTCTCAATTTTCGGAATCGGCTCTTGGCTATTCTGCTTCTGGCACTTTTTTAGTTCCAGGAGGAGGCTTATTTATCAAAAATTCAGAACTCGTAAGATTAGGGATTAAGAATAAGCAGAAAATACGAATAATAGATATGTGTGGTGGCGCAAATGATTAAAGGAATTGATGTTGTTCTATATGAAAAAACAAAAGTAGGAGTAGATGCATTTAATGCACCAGTATACGCAGATAAGCCAGTAATGGTAAAAGATGTGTTAGTATGTCCTTCAACATCTCAGGAAATTCTAGATTCAACCAATCTATATGGGAAAAAGGCAGTTTACACATTGGCCATTCCAAAAGGCGATAATCACGACTGGTCAGATGCAACTATTTCTTTCTTTGGTAAGAAATGGAAATCCTTTGGCATTCCATTGGAAGGCATTTCAGAAATGATTCCTTTGCGTTGGAATAAGAAAGTCATGGTGGAAAGATATGAATGATTTTGAGTTTAAATTGAATTATGAAGGCATTGGCCAATTACTGAAATCTGATGAACTTAAACAGATTTGCGAAGAGAAAGCTAGGTCTGTTTTAGAGGCATGTGGCGAAGGGTATGAATTGGAGACAAAAGTAGGTGCTAAACGTGTTAGAGCAAAAGTTAAGGCATCTACACCACATGCGTATTACAGTAATTTGAAGCATAATACATTAATGAAGGCATTAGGAAAATGATTGAAATAGTATTATTAAACTACTTAAAAGAAGTTCTGTCTGTTGATGTATTTATGGAGATCCCACCAAATCCACCAGATACATATGTTCGTATAGAAAAAACAGGAAGTGGAGAAGAAGAGCATATTAATATGGCTACTTTTGCACTGCAGTCTTATGCAGATTCGATGTATGAGGCTGCTTTATTGAATAGAGAAGTTATTGAAAAAACGAAAAACATGATTACACTGGATGAGATATTTAAGGTCAAGTTAAATAGTGATTACAATTTCACTGATCCAAGCACTAAGAAATATCGCTACCAGTGTATTTTTGATATTACATATTAGGAGGAAAAAACATGTCAAGTGTTGAAAATGTTACTGCCGCAAAGCCTAAAATTGGTGGTTCTATGTATGTTGCAGATGTTGGAACTGTGCTACCTACAGATGCTACATCTGAACTAGATAAAGCATTCGTAAGTTTAGGCTATATTTCAGAAGATGGTGTTAAAAACGACAACTCTATGAAGACCGAACAGGTAAAAGCTTGGGGTGGAGATGTTGTTGTAAATTCTCAAACAGAAAAAAACGACATCTTTAAATACAAATTAATCGAAGGATTAAATGTAAATGTATTAAAGAATGTATATGGAGATAAGAATGTTACAGGTAATTTAGAAGAAGGATTGTCTGTAAAAGCAACAGTGGAAGAACTCGAGGATAAATCTTATGTTATCGATATGATTCTAAAAGGCGGTGTTTTAAAACGTGTTGTGATTCCGCAAGCTTCGCTTACTGAATTAGGTGAAATTGCATATAAAGACAATGAGCCAGTGGGCTACGAAATATCAATGTTAGCTTTACCTGATAAGGATGGCGCAACACATCATGAGTATTTTAAAAAGAAAGCAGGTGCGTAGAAATGATTAGTGGAGTTACTAAAAATGGTTTCGCGTTCGAAATTACGGACGAAAGAGCGGACAACATGGAAATTATTGATGCTTTGGCTGATATTGATGATGGGAACCTATTGGCAGTGTCTAAGGTGTTAACTTTATTGTTAGGACCAGAACAAAAGAAAAAAATGTATGATTTTGTTCGAACAGAGGATGGTATCGTTTCTGCACAAACTGTATCAGAAATGATTGTAGAGATCCTGGCCACAAAAAAAGAAACAAAAAACTAATAGCCCTGGCCAACATGATTTCGAGAGATGAAGATGCGTTAATTTGTGATCTTGCAGAAACGTATCAGATATATAACTATAAGTCGCTACCGGCAAGACTAGTAGCGACTTTATCAGTTGGCTTGAGGGATGATTCTCGAATCAAATTAAAAATGATGGATGAGAAGTTATCATTACGCGATTTTCTGTTGGCATCTATTATGGATCGTCTGAGTTTATTGGTATGGTTTCAATCAAAAGACGGGCAAGATGGAAATAATCGTCCTGCCATGATGGTGGATGCATTAATGGGTAAAACAAATGATAATGAATCGGATATTGAATCTTTTGAATCTGTTGAAGAGTTCGAAAGATTAAAAAAAGAATTGGCAGGTGATTAATATGCCGGCTAATGCAGGTACTGCCTATGTGCAGATTGTACCATCTGCCAAAGGTATTAAAGGAAAAATCACTGATGCACTAAAAGGAGAATCACAGACGGCCGGAGAATCATCCGGATCTACAATTGGTTCTGCTTTAGTGTCGAATTTAAAAAGTGTGATTACCGTCGGAGGTATTGGAGCGTTTTTAGGGGCGTCACTTACTCAAGGCGGAGCTCTTCAACAATCACTCGGAGGTGTTGAAACACTCTTTAAAAATAATGCAGATACAGTAAAAAAATATGCTAGTCAGGCATTTCAAACTGCTGGAGTATCTGCGAATGAGTACATGAATAGTGTTACATCATTCTCTGCGTCATTGATCTCAAGTTTGGGTGGGAACACTGCGAAGGCAGCAGATGTGGCCAACATGGCTATGATTGATATGTCAGACAACGTAAACAAAATGGGTTCAGATATGGAATCCGTTCAAAATGCATATCAAGGGTTCGCAAAGCAGAACTACACAATGCTTGATAACTTGAAGCTTGGATATGGTGGTACTAAATCCGAAATGGAGCGATTGCTTCAGGATGCACAGAAATTAACAGGCGTTAAATACGACATCAACAATTTAAGTGATGTATATGAAGCAATTCACGCAATCCAGGAAAATCTAGATATTACCGGAACCACAGCCAAAGAAGCTTCAACTACATTGACTGGATCTTTTGGAGCAATGAAAGCAGCTGCTCAAGACTTCTTAGGAAATCTTTCAATTGGTGCAGACATTACAGTTCCAATGACAAATCTAGTTAAAACAACTTCAACGTTTATATTCGGCAACCTATTGCCTATGGTTGGAAATATTATTGTAGCTCTGCCACAAGCAGTAGTTACAGGTATTAGTCAAGCTGTTCCAGCATTGATCGCTGGGTTAGGATCTATGTTAGCTCAGATTGGGACATTCTTTACTACAAGTGTTCCTGGATTAGGCACACAAGTTTCTAGTATGATAGTTCAAGCGGTTAGTACAATCGCATTACAATTACCAGCTTTCATGGAACAAGGAAAGAATGTGATTGATGGATTGGTATCCGGAATTGTCACAAATTTTCCAATAATCATGGCAGAGATTCAGACAATGGTAACGTCAATGCTTACTTGTCTGTTGGAAAATCTACCTAGTTTTCTAGAAACAGGATTAGAATTGATCTTATATTTAGTTCAAGGAATTGTATCTTGTCTTCCAACAGTAGTGGAAAGTATTTCGAATACTGCAATTTCGATGTTAAATACATTGCTTTCTAAAATGCCGGAATTCCTGGCAAAAGGTATTGAAGTTATTAAAAATATCGCTACTGGTATTTTGCAGAGTCTACCAAGTATTCTTAGTACATTGCTAGGTATATTAGTGAACTTAGTCAATTTAATCGCATCACACTTACCTGATTTTTTAGGCAAAGGTGTACAAATCTTGATTATGGTTGGTACTGGTTTATTGCAGGCGGTGCCACAATTGCTTGGGGTGATTCCTGGAATACTAGCTCAGGCTGCTGGCGCATTCTTCTCTTATAATTGGGGGTCTATTGGATCCAATATCATTAGTGGTATTGTAGGCGGAATTAGAGCAGCCGGAGGAGCGATTGGAAGTGCTTTGATGAATATTGCGAAGAGTGCTTTTGATTCTGTGAAGTCTTTCTTAGGTATTAAGTCACCTTCTAGAAAAGCAAAAAAAGAAATTGGCCAATTTATTCCACAGGGTGCAGCTGCAGGTGTTGAAGAAGACGATAGTCTTATTATCGCTATGCGTAATTTAGGCAAAAGAGCAATGCAAAGTGCAAGAACGTCATTTAATTTTGGCGATATAAGAAATGTGGCTAAATTTAAAGTGGATCCAGACAAAAATACTACAGGTATTCCACAAGGACCGGTTACAAACTTCTATCAAACAATTAATTCTGCAAAGGAGCTTAGTCCTTACGAAATGGAAATTAGAACACAAGCAATGTTGAAAAGGAGTGTGTGGGCATGAGAAAAGTAATCTATACAAATGCAAATGGTGATAGCATTGAATTTTCAAGAGCTACAGGAATCCATATTACAGATGATATGGGACTATCTAAAAATAGCATTACACTTTCCGAATCGACAGTTTCTAATCAAATTGGATCATCAATTACCGGTAAGGTAGTAGAACCTAAAGATTTTACGATTACTGGTAAATTCAAAAACGATCCAAACGTTCGTAAGAAAATGTTAGCTGTAATTCTTCCAGGGGTTGCAGCTAACTTTCGCTATATTGATGAAGAAGAAGGAATTGATGTATATTGGGATGTCGAGCCAAAGGAAACTCCATACATTAGTTGGGATAGGAACTGGCAAGATTTCCAATTTATGCTGCATGCAGCATATCCTTATCCAAAAGAAAAAGAAGCGCAATTAATAAGTTTTAATAAACTTGAATCTAATTTTATGTTTCCACAAAGTTACTCAAGCACTGTACCGTTCACTATATCAACAAGAATATGGCAGCCGCTATTAACATTCTCGAATAAAGGAGATCTTCCGACTGGGTTTATTTTACAAATGAAAGCTGAAGCAGAAATCAAAAATCCAAAAATTGTGAATGTTGTTACACAGGATCATTTATCGTTTGGAAAGAATCATAATCTTACGATGCAAAATGGAGATATCTTGGAAATAAGCACTTATACAAATCAAAAATATTGTCACTTGCTTCGTGGAGAAGAAGTGATAAATGTATTTTGGATGATGGATTTCGATAGCATTTTCTTCCAATTGGCAGTGGGTGAGAATGTATTAAGATATAGTGCTGATACAAACGAACAAAACTTAATTGTAGAATTGTCGTTTGAAACAGTGAGAGCTGGTGTCTAATGAATTATTTTATTTATGATCGTGAAGGAAAGAAGCAAGCACTGCTTCAAAACGTGACAAGCATCCAATGGAAACCTCGTTATTGTGAAGAAGGGAAAGCAGTGATATATGCGAAAGCTACAACAGATAATTTAAAATATCTAGTTGAATTCAATCGCATCGTCTGTCAGGAACGGAATGAGATCATGTTTATTAAATCTGTTATACCGAAGGAAGACGATGAAACGGTATTAATTATCAGTGGATATATGGATAATTTAGATGATCGAGTTAATATAAACACATTGACTGTTAGAAACGTTGAATCATCACTATTAAAATGTGTATCTGATAATAAACGCGGATTAGATATTAATGTTGCAGATTCAAAAGGGTTAACAGCTAAAATACCAGATTCCGAAACAACTTGGTTAAGTCTAAGAAAAACAGTTCAAAAGTATTGTGCTTTAGTTGGATATGGCTATCGAGAGATTGTCAAGAATAATGTATTGAATTATTTTGAAATATATTCCGGATCCAGAAGAGATGAAGCAAAATTTTCAGATGATCTAGGAAATGTTTTGGCGCAAAGATACGAAGTAGAGCTATCCAAATACAAGAATTTTGCGTATGTTCTAGGTGACGATGACGATGGGAAGCGTAGAATGGTTACAGTAGATATGCGTGAGGCTAATGAGCCATTAATAGAAATGTATGTGGACGCGAGAGATTTGCAACGAACATACAAAGATTCAAACGGAAATGAGCAAACGTATTCAGATAGCGAATACAACGAATTACTCCGTATTCGTGGAGAAGAAAAATTACTAGAAACCAGGGAAGGCGCATTTGTCTTCTCTTTTACTTTAAATCCTGAAGATAAATTAATTATCTTAGGAAGAGATTATGATCTTGGTGATATTGTCCCGGTTATTAGTATTAAATACGGTCTACAAGTTTATGCACGTATTACAGGTATAGATTTTGTGGAGGAGGGAAACGAAGACACCAAAATCAATTTAATTCTACAAATAGAATAGGAGGTTAAATATGGCACAAAAAGCATATCCTTTAGATAATACAAAATATCTATCTGAAGATGTTCGTCTATATCATGTTGGTAGAACCACAGGAATCTTTAATGCGACCGGGGATGATTTGAAAGTGTCCGCATCCGGAGGGATGAACATTAAAGTTTCACCTGGTTATGCATTTTTATTTAGTGCTAAAAGTGCGATTGGTGGATTTACTTATGGAAACACTTCCGATGTTACTTTATCAATTGATATCGCATCATCTACTACACGCTACGATTACATTTCATGCAGATATACAAAAGCTACAAACAATTGTGTTCTAACGTATGTAAGAGGAAATGGAAGCAGGCCAACAGCACCAATTAGAAATGAAAACATTTATGAAATTATTTTAGCAATCATCCAGGTACCAGGTAATGCATCCGCAATCACATCTGCGCACATCATCGACACACGTTTAAACGAAACGTTCTGTGGTCTTGTAACGGACGGAACGAACAAGCTTCCAACGCAGCCGATGTATGATCAATACAATGCATTACTGGCAGAGCTTGAAAAAGCTTTAGATGGAAACACTGCAGGAAACTTATTGAATCAAATCAAAGCAAATAAAGGTTTGATTGATGGTGTGACTAAACGAGTGGTCACAAATGAAGGCAACATCACTACGCATGGAAAGTCAATCAATGACAACACGAAAGATATCACAGATGTGAGTAAACGTGTTAAGAGCATTGAAGATAAGATTCCAAACTTGGAAAAAGCGAATACTAGCCTTTCAAACCGAATCGCAGAGTGTGAAAAGTTTAAGTGGAAAGTCGGCACATCAGCACCAACGACAAGCACTTGTCCTAGTGGATATTTCTACTTCCAGCTAGAAGGATAGGTGTTTAAATATGACTAGAAAAGATTGTGGATCCAATACAAGTGGAATCCACATGATGGTGGATTATTGGACAGAGCTAGTTGGAAGTTGGCCAAACATCGCGATGCGTTGGCACTACTCCATGTTTATTAAAGAAGATTATTGGCAGAACAGCCTCCAGTGGAATGGGGCTGTTTTTATGTTTCACACAAACAAGCATACATTCAATATAAATTTATCAGGAGCAACACAGACCGGAGTTCTTGCAGCAGGCACTCTAGATCTTCCGTTTGGCAATGGGCCGAGCGTTTATCATACGCCTGGATGTAGTACGTCGTTTGGTAACTTTTCGGCAAGTGGCGTTCTTGGTGAATCACAGAGTGTAGGTGGTCCAAGCGTGTACGAGTGCAGCAATCCAAGGAACATCAATCCATTCGATGCGGCAGTCGATTACAAACTATCAAACGTGCGAAACTACTGGAGAGTGTATCTGTGGTGTGCAATTACTGGAAAGACATGGAATGTCAGTCCGGACAATGGTAATGGATCTATCAAGGTAACTGGATTGAATCCAGAATCATCTTATAAGATAACGACTAAAGTTGTGGATCGTAATGGAACTGTCCAATATACAGGTGGTGTATATGCATCATTCATGACTCCGGCAGACCAGCTGAAGATTGCGTTCAATCAGGGTGGCCGAGTCAAGGTTGCTCGTGTTTATTACAATCACAATGGAACAATTAAAAAGGTTAAAAAAGTCTATAGGAACATCAATGGTAGTGTCAAAAAAGGTGTGAACTATGGATAGAATGGAGGTTTATACATGGGAATAACAGTGTATAGCGAATCTGAATCATTTAGCAATGTCTGTGTTATTGACAGCGTGACAAGGCAAATCGCAATTCCAGAAGGATGTGACCTATTAGGTGTGCAATACGATAAGAATGCATGCCTAGTACATTTTCAAATGGATCCATGGCCAACAGAATTATTCGATATGACGAACGCTCAAGTTCGAATCATCTATAAGAATGCTGCTGGAGAGTTTGGATCATACTTAGTCACAAATAAATTTATCACGAATGGAATCTGCAGCTTTGCCTGGGAAGTTGACGCGAATGCCTTAAAAGAAAAAGGAAACGTTGAATTCTGGGTATGTGCAGAAATGCTAGATGGTAGCACAGTTAAACGCGAATGGCATACATTGAAAGCTATCGGCAATGTAGCCGAAGGCTTATTGCATGTGACTGGATCAGTGGCCACAGAGTCCAAGGATGAAGTCATGCAGTTATTAGCGTATGCCAAACAAGTGTCGGATGATGCGGTTAAACAAATCAATTCGACTAAAACAAGTACGTTGTCTGAAATCAAAAAAAATTCAGACAACGCTTTGGATTCAATCGCATCTAAACACACAAATGCGATTGATGATATTGAAAACACAAAATCAGCCGCAGTGGTTACGATCAATAATTTGATTGACACTTTAGGCTTGAACGTTAAAGGAGGAAAAGTATGTCAGAGAATTCGAGTGAAGTAGCTTTAGCAGCTTCTACAGAAACATATGTAGAGAAGTTTCTGGCCACAGACGAACAATTGACAAGAGTTGCGAATGCGCTTGAAAAGATGGTACCAGGCTACGAGAAATACAGTGCCGACTATTTTAATTCAATGTTTATTCCACAGAGAACAAGAAAAATCTATGGAACAAAAGTGTGGAAGTTTGCGTCAAATCCAACGAGTTCATGTGAAAAGACAAGAGATAATGTTGGATTAGTCTGCCAGCCTAGTACAGATACCGTAGAGGGTACAGATGACTATAAGAACATTCCTTTGTTCAAATGGTACGAATGTAACTATAAACGATACGATGATGGCTTTGCATATCCAGTCGCAATGATTGGTGATGGAAACTATCAGGAAACTGGAGCAGTTGACTGTGGTGCTCTGCAGATGACTTTCTATTACAAACAAATCGAAACAGAGAATTACACAGAATGGTTGATCTCTGATTCACCAAATCACGCTTTAGGGCTAAAACCTTGGTTTGCTGCAGTGCGTGCAGACGGTACAGTAATGCCTTACTTTATTTATTCTAGATTTCACAGTGTAACCGCAAGTGATGGAAAATTGAGATCTCAACCTGGAAAAGTAGCTATCAATCAAAGTCACGATAACATGATTGTGAATTACCAGAAAAAAGGTCCAGGTTTCTGGGGCGCTGGAATCGATCGACAGTCATTCGGAATCATCATGTTGATGATTAAGTATGCGACTAAAAACTCGCAGACAATCTTCTCAGGAAATACAAACTATTCTATGCAGACGAAATCCAGTGTGGAACGTTCGACAAAAGCTACGTATTTCCCAATTCCGAAAAGTGAAAAAACATCATGGCAAATTGGATCTAGTGTAATAGTCGGATATGGACGAGATAAAGGTGATGGCTCTGTCGATGTAGATAGAGGAAATTCAACGATGTATAAATACGCATATGCGGCCAAGATTCTAAGAATCGATGATCTAGACGCTAATAACTGTGCGGTCTATCTAGATTGTGAACCTTTCGATACAACTCCAGTCACTGGAGGAAGTGCTACACAATACATCTACATGTCTTCATGGCACTGGGATAGTGGATGTACAGATGTAGTCATCGGTCATCATGATGGATCTCCAATATCGAACACAGATGGTAAACATCCTTACAGAATCCAAGGACTAGAATTCAGCGTTGGTGGATGGACGATTCCAGGCGATACAGTCGTGGTGTTCAATGCGGATTATTCAAAAGATGTATATCGTGCGCCTAGAGGTGTGGCACATTCGTCATCTGAAGCCACAATTAAGAATACTTATACAAAAGTTGGAACGATTCCGGCCAAGGCAGATGGTTCAGATTCGTGGATTGGAGATATCTCTATCGTGGATGGTGCATGGTTTCCATCGGCATTCGGTTCAGGTTCAAGCCAGGGTGTAGGTGATATGTTATACGCCGGAGGAGCAACAACAAGTGGAATGCGAGAATATCTTACGGGCGGCGGCCTCGGGCTTGGCTCGGGTGCCGGCCTTTGTTGCTTGGCTTGCTGGAGCTCCCTTGGCGCTGCCTGGTGGGACTCCTTGTCGCTCGATTGATTGTTCAATCGGGGGTTGCAAGGGGGCATCCCCCTTGCATTGTTAGCTAACAATTAAATATTAAATTTAGAGGATTCATGGTAGGGCGGCAACCTCAGGAATGGCTCGAATGCCGGCCTTTGTTACTTGAATTGCAGGAACTCCCTTGGCAATGCCAGGTGGAACTACTTGTCGCATGATTGTTTATAAATTAAATACATTAACCATGTCTCGCGAGCCCAGGAAACTGGAGTAAGCCATCATATAGATGCTCACATCGACAACGTCATGTTGTGATGTAAAATTTTGTGACGAACGTAGACTAGTAGACTTTTTGTCGAAACCCTATACACAAACAATCGAAAAAGGATTTAAAGTTCAATGAAAAGAAAATGTAAAAATGTAGATATTACTGATTTAGATTTAATAAAAGACTGTATACATAGATGTCTTCAAAAGAAAAAGAAGACAAGACCAGATATTGTCAGACTATTCGATACATATGGTGATATAGATAACATTGCACTTGTACTGCAGAAAGAATTGATGTGCAGGCAGTTGAATCTAGTGCCTATATGGTATCGAACGATATATGATGTTGGATCTCAAAAAGCAAGAGTTATTGGCATCCAGGATATCAAACAACAGATATATGACTATATCGCAGTGGCTGGATTGTCTGAATTGATTGCAGGATTAGGAAAGTACCAGTGTGCTTCTTTACCGGATAGAGGACAAATTTATGGAGCTTTGGCCATACATCGATGGTTGTCGGAAAAGCACAATGGAAAATACAGAATCAACTATGTGTGTAAGTTCGATATCCGTAAATATTATGAATCGATTCCGCAGGACACGATTATTGCTTGGCTAGAAAAAAGAGTTAAGAATGAGCATCTTATGTGGCTTATAAAGACTCTGATCAGGACATTCAAAAAAGGTCTAAGTATTGGATCATATCTATCGCAGTACCTTGGCAATCTGTTTTTGATGGATGTATATCACAAGATCCAGGAAAGATCGTACAGAGTCAGACATAAAAGAAATGGAACAATTCAAAGAGTTAATCTTATTTATAAAACATTATTCTATATGGATGATTTATTTATCGCAGGATCTAATTCTAAAGATATGATGCGTGCAGTAGAAATACTAGAAGAAGAAATGCGCACTAAAGGATTGGATCTTAAAGATTCCTGGAGATGTTTCAAAATTGGTGATGATGACTTCGTTGATATGATGGGATTTAAAATCTATCGTGATCACATAACGATTCGAAGAAAAACTTTCCGACACATCAGAAGAGCGGTCACCAAGTTCAGAAGAGCACCAAACAGTGTGACAAATGCGAAGACATTGTTGTCTTATAAAGGGTTATTGGAACACTCTGATTCTCAACAGTATCTAAAAAGTAATAATCTATTTGCCTTGTTCAAGAAGGCTAGAAAGGTTGTGTCTAAATATGATAAGACAAAAATTCTACAAGAAAATGCCAAATGTGCAGACGTTTACGTTTGAGGATAAAGTTTATGTTTATGTTTATTTGAATGAGACAGAAGGAGATACAGAGCCTACAGAAATGTGTCCTTCTGAACACTACTACGAATACGATTACAACGAATTCTGTGAATTGGCTTCAAACATTGATTTAAATGATTTGAAATCAAATCCGGAAAACTACTTAGATTATGAGCCAGTGCCAACACTTAGTGCTGCAGAAAAAATCCAAGCACAAGTGTTATACACTGCCATGATGACAGATACAATTTTGGAGGGTTAGGAAAATGGAACATTCAGAATTATTTGAAAAAATCAAAACATACTATCGTGCCAAAGTGTGGCCACTTACTGCGGTTAAAAATGCGGTTAAAAAAGGTTTGATCACACCAGAAGAATTTAAAGAAATCACTGGCAAAGTGTACAAGTAGGAGGAAAAAACTATGGAATTAAATGAAACAGTAGAATTGATGAATTCTGCAGATTACAAAGACAGATTCAAAGGCGAGTATTTTCAAGTGAAGATTCGTCACGACAAATTGAAAGCTATGTGTGACAAATGGGACGAAGGAAAGCTAAGCTTCAAACCAACTTGTCCAAGAGAAATTTATGATCTTCAGTTGGATTCCATGAAAAAATATATGGACATCTTAGTTATTCGCGCAAAAATCGAAAATATTGAGTTGATCTAGGAGGTAACTGTACATGAATTTTGCATCTGCATTTATTTCTATGACGCGTGGTCACAAGGTTGCGCGCAGCCACTGGAGTGGATATTGGCATATCGTCGATGGAGTCATCATGATCCACACAAAAGATGGTGTTGATTTAAAATTAACGGATTCAGACGATATTGTATATACAATCAGCAATTGTGCATGTGATGACTGGCACATTGTTGATAACTATGAAGTTAGTAAGGAGAGATAGAATATGGAACAATTAAAAAATGCTAAATGGTGGAGTGCAGCATGCACACGCTGCTTAAAAACAATGTGCCAAACTGCAATCGCGATGATTGGAACGTCACAAATGATGGAACAAGTGGATATTAAAGTTGTTGTATCGAGCACCGCTTTAGCCGGCATCTTATCACTTTTGACATCTTTGGCCGGACTTCCTGAAGTAGATACAACGAAAGAAAATTAAGTTGGTGGTCTGCAATGGATGAATTTTTAATTGCAGTCCGCCAGTTCTTATTGGTGTGTGGAGCAGTTATCACAATCGGTGGTGCTTGGAAGGTCTACAAGGATTTTAAAAAGCCAAATGATGATCTCAAAGAAACAGTCAGAAGACACGAAGAATGGTTGAAGCGTGATAACGAGCGAATCAAGTCTATCGAAACATTATTGATTGCCCAGGAAGGAATCAAAGCCGAATTAAGCAAACACTCGCAGGTGTTATCCGAGCATGATCAAAGACTTGAGGCGGACAAAATGCGCGGTAATCTGACGTTGAAGGCAGAATTGGCCATCATCAATAACCAGTTAGCAGATAGTGGCCAGGATAAGTTGGCCGAGATACGTGATGAGATCCAAGAGTTTTTGTTAGATAAAAATTAGGAGGATAATATATGAATTACTTCTCTAAAGATGATTTTAAAAATGAATGGCTAGGAAAATCTTCGAATTTAGGAAACAATTATAACCAGTGCGTGACATTGTATAAAGAATTCCTAAAGAAAGCTGGTTATCCTGATCCAGGAAGAGCAATCGGTGGTAGTGGCGGTGCTAGAGAAATCTGGTACCGCAGAATTGCTTTAGGATATGATCAATACTTTAATTTTGAACAAGTTGGCCATCCTGGTGACTGGTTTATCTGGGATTCTGTGTATGGTTGGTGGGAAGGGGTCTATTATGGCCATGTAGCTATGTTGATCAAAGACAATGGAAACGGAACCGGCCAATTCTTAGGAATGAATCAAGCTTACAGTAAAGCTCCTGCGAGCATCCAAACGCTAACATACAATGGATCTTGTGGTGTGCTACATTTTAAAGGCTACAGTAATCCAACAGCCGGTTCAGGCATTATGGTATTCAATGCAGCGAATCTAGTTGCAGAACACGCAGTGGCCACACTTACTGTCGACTCAGTTGCAATTCGTGAAGGTAGTCCGACTGGAAATGTATTGAAGCGTGTTGGCAAAGGATTCCAATTTGAGTACTATTATAAAGTTGTTGCGAATGGTCATAGATGGGTTGTAAGCAAAGATAAGACTCAATTTATGGCGGTATCAAACTCAGAAATCCAAGGTAAAGATTTATGGGCCACTTTCAGTGCGATAGAAGATGATTCTAAGCCAAGTGATACAATTAGCCTGACTCAAGAAGATGGTGTTGCTACGTTTACTGTAGATGGTATTAGAGCACGTTACGACTCACCAACTGGTGATGTGTGCAAAACATACAACTGCGGAGATAAAGTCAGATACTATTGGAAGTATGTAGGCAATGGCCATCGCTATATAGTTTATAAAGATGGTGATAGAAAAGTTTTTGTTGCAGTGTCTGCTACAGAAGACAAAAGCCAGATGTGGGCCACATTCACTGCACCAGAAGAAGAAAAGAAAGAAGAATCAAAGCCTTCTACATCTGAGCCTTCCAAACCATCTAAAGCAGATTACACTAAAAACATAAAAGGATATGGCGTCGACTTATCTGAACATAATAGTTCTGATATCGACTTGTCGAAATATGATTTCGTGATTTTGCGTTCGAACTGGTGGACGACTGAAGATAAGAGATTTGAATACTTTGCGAACAAATGCGAAGAGTTGAATATCCCTTATGGCGTATATTGTTACGATTATTGCGGCGATGAAGCAACCGCACTTGAGCAAGCTAAGTACACACACGAACTAATCAAAGGCAGAAACATCAGACTCGGTGTGTGGATGGATATGGAAGACTCCAGCACGAAGCCTGGAGAACCAGGGTGGAAGGAACAAAACGGATTATTGACAAAAGAACATTGTTCGATGGTTTGCAAAGTGTTCTGTGATTATTTCAAATCGCAAGGATATTACACTGGTGTTTACACATCTAGATCATGGATTGGATCATACGTAGATACAGACTATCCTTTGTGGATTGCAGCATGGAACCAAGACGATGGCAATGTCAATTCAGATCATTCAGACATTGCGGTTATGCATCAATACACATCGAATCCGTTTGATAAAGATGTGGTTTATCACGGTATCGACTTCTTCAAATCTGATCCAAAATGTGATGATCCTAAAAAGGACGAAAATGGTTCGGATTCCGAAAAAGATGAGTCAAAAAACGATAAAAACGATGAAAACAGTTCAGATTCTGTCAAAAAAGACGAAATTAATGTATCTGGAATCAATAAATTAATTGAAATGTTACTAAGTATTGTCGAGAAGATTTTGAAGTTGTTTAAGTAAAAAAGATTGAGCCTATGCATTTGTGCGTAGGTTCTTTTTTTTGTGCACTAAAAGCCTTCTGAGAACTTCTAGGAAAGGTTCGAACTTTTGCAATAGGACACAAAAAGGCCACAATATTCTATATATGCACTTTATATAAAGGCTCATACAATTCTCTAAACGTTAGTCAGAACATACTTTTGACTACTCTGCAAAGAGATTCAAAACCACTCAAACCCTTTATATATGGGCTTTGGGTGGTTTTTTCTATTTCTGTGAATTGTTGTGAATAGTGTTGAAAAGTCTCTTTAAGCACGCATACAGCACGCTTATAAGTAGCAAAATTAACTCCTCAGTTATCGAAAAGCACGCACAAAATGTAATTTTACTTTATGTACTTACCAAAAAGGTAGATTTATAAACTTGCAAGAAGGAAGAAATCGCGTTTTTTCACATCACCAAGAATTCAGAAGACTTACCAGTACGTTCGGCAATTCCTTCAAAAGAAAAGCACCAGCGGATGCTGATGCGTTTAATATTTTTAATCTTACTAATTTTTTGATTATATAGTTTGGTTTTTATTTAGCAACCAATCCCTGATATCAAAGATTTCAATTCCTTCATATGAATACTTTGGATGACCGGTTTTGGCGATGATAATCTTTGGATATGCATCTTTGATTTGTAAAAGAGGCGCATATTCTCTTTTGAATGTTTCCTCTTCAGTGATATTGTCATTTACCTGAATATAGATTTTTTCACTACCTCTTTGGGCAACAAAATCGATTTCTTTCTGATAAAGCTTTCCAACATAGACATCATAGCCACTGCGTAATAATTCAAGACAGACCATGTTTTCATATACTCTGCCATAATCCATGTTTCTTGTACCAAGAACAGCATAACGTATGCCAATATCACTTAAATAGAACTTTTCTGTACTTTCAAGATATTTCTTGCCACGGATATCGTAGCGCTTGATATCATAGAAAACAAAGGCGTTGCACAGGTATTTGATATATTTTCCAATGGTGACATGATTAGTTGATATGTTCTTTTCGGATAGCATATTGCTGATTCTGCTTGGTGAAGTCAGGTTTGATATATTGTCCATAAGGAATTCACTTAAGCGCTGTAATACCTGAGTATCTGGCAGGGAATACTTCTGTACAAGGTCTCTTGTAACAATTGTTTCATAGACTTCCTTGATATAATCTTTCCTGTCTTTTTCGGTGTTGTAGGCATAGGACCCAGCTAATCCACCTTTGATGGTGTAATCTTCAAATAGCTTTTCTATGTCGTGGTTGTTGTCGTAGTAATTACAATATTCTTTGAAACTGAATGGATAGACATGAATTTCAATATAACGCCCGGTAAATAGAGTGGCTAAATCTGCACTTAACAAAAAAGCGTTAGAACCGGTGATATAGATATCATATTTTCTTTTTGAATATAGGCTATTTACAGCCAGTTCAAAATTTGGACACATCTGCACTTCATCAATGAAAAGATAATTCGACTTTCCTTCCACATATCGTTTTTCAACATAGGCATGAAGCGCATGATACTCTTTCAGGTGTTCAAACGAAAGATCCATAAAGTCAATAAAGATAACGTTGATATTATTAAAGTTGTCTTTCAGATACTGGATATACTCCTGCATCAGTATTGACTTACCCGATCTTCTGATACCGGTAATAACTTTTATATCAGGCGTATCCTTCAGATTCTTTATTCGATTCAGGTATTCAGTTCTTTCAATGGTTTTCATAGTGTTGCCTCACTTTCAAAAAATGAATTTTTTTAAACTTTCGAAAGTCATCTTTACTTGTATTATATCCGATTATAATCTTTGTGTGCAATATGCCACTTTCAAAAAATAAAAATTTTTAAATTTTTGAAAGTGAATAGTATGTTTTTAGCTATTATAACTATGTCAATGATTCTAAAGAAGCAAACGAATTTGTTTTCCAATGACTATAATTCGTTTATTTCTCTTGTGTCACTGGTTACCAAAGTCATTAGCTGATCATCGTTGTCAATTGAACGCCACTCCTATACAGGTTGTTGTTTATCGTACTGGAAATGAATGTTTGGAAGTCATTGTTGGAACGCCAGCTGCTTTGGGTGAACTCAAAGTGTTGATTGCCAAATTATTTGAATATGAAAACGAATAATCAAGTTAAATTAAAATAAAAAGGCCACAGTCAGCGATAAGCTGGTTCTGGTCAAAAGCGTTCGCTAAACGTGTAGCCACAGAATGAAATTCTGTGTTCAAAGAGGATTTGGAGAACTGCACTCAACAAGCAAGTGGAAAGGAAAATTGCAAAGTACGGTTCGGTGTGTATTAACACCGGCATTGCTGGCCTCTTTCCCGTAGGAAAAATAAAAGGAAGGATATCCTTCCACACTTTAACGCCCTACGCTTATGGCGGTATGTCGAACTGATTTTGTGTTTCTACCTTCATTTGTATTATACACTTTTATTTGAATAATACAGAATATGGAATATTTTCTCGACACGGATTGTTAAAGGATTTTCAGCTCATAAAGATATTTTTTTGTTTAGGGGAGGTGAGTTTGTTTGATAATTGTATGCTTATTTCATATTGCCTAAATATGGACAGTAGTAGTTGTATTCACTGGAATTTTCTTTTTTCAATGCAAATCCAAAATGTAGTATACCTTTTTGAAGTCCAATACGAATATACTGAGCATCCTTTCCAATGGCTTTTGCAAGTTCACGAATTGGAACATTTCTTCCAGTAAATTCTGGAGTCTGTAAATAAATTCTTTTTTCTTCCATGTTGTTTTCCTCCTTTTTAAACTTTGTGAAGAAAGAAAAATTTGTTATAATCTCTAATGAAAGTGCATTATAAAAATAGTTCTTTCTGAGTGGGATTTATTAGATGTAGCGACCAAACTGAATCTAATGAATCCTTTTTTTGTTTCTTTTCAAATAGTCAAAGAATATAAATGATAATCTAAATATGTACATATGATAGTAAAATATAATAAAAATATATTAAATTACTATTCACAACTACAATATACAACGAATGAACAGTGAATGCAATATTAAAATATGATTTTCACTAACAATTTTCTCTTTTGTTTAGTATAATATGTACAGGGTGATACGATATGGCATTCAGCGTATTTACAAGGAACATACGGAAAAATTTGGGATTAACACAACAAGAATTAGCGAATCGATTAGGGGTAAATCGGAGTGCAGTAAGACAATTTGAAGCAGACATTATTCATATGCCTAGTAATCGGGTCTTATCCGCATTTTGCGATTTATTATCACTAGATCCATTAACTGTTATGACATACATATTATTTGATTCAAATGATTATTCAACAATGCACAATTGGAAAGAACAAGTAGGGGGGAATATTTCCTATAGATATTGTGCATATTTAGTTTTGAATGGTTGGAATTTTGATTCTGGTGTGCAACTTTATAGAATCAATGAGGGTGCAATCCGAAGAATAACGGCTACAGTATCTAAAAAAAGAGAGTCAGATAAAAAGATAATGATTAATTCTATAGAAAGTTATATTTCTGGTACATATATTACAACGGCTCAAATGATTGAAATTTTTGGCAGTACTCTTGGATATATTCTTTGTTCTCAAGATATAAAATACAAAGGATATCATCTGGTATTTAATTCTAAAATAAATTTAGAGGTACAATTATTTAATAAATATAAAACAATAGTGACTGAAAAATTAAATTATGATTACCAATTTGTTCTTTTTGATCCAGAAAAAGGAAAAATACAAGATAGTTTTAGTATAAAAAATTATAAAAGAAAGTAAATTTGATCCATTATTTTGAAATGGGGGGATATTTTAATTAATTATTCCATATTGAATGAAATTAAAAATTAATTAAAATCAATACCAAAAGGAGGTTTTGGAAATGAAAAAATTAATTACAAGTTTATTGGCTTTGTTATGTGTATTTGGATCTCAGCCTATTACAATGTATGCAGAAGAAAATTCTACAGAAGATTCAAACACAAATACTGATAATAAAGATAAAGAAACTAAGGATGATTCTGGTATTGCATTATATTCTGGAAAAAAGGGTGAAAAATAATGCTTGAAAATACTAATAAATTTTTGATTGGTAACATTTTAAAGAGTATACGAGTTGAAAAGGATATTCCAATCAAACGAATTTCATCAGCCTTAAAGGTTAGTGAATCTACTATTTCTCAGATTGAAACAGGTAAGAATAAGCCTGCCAAAGAGAAGATAACTGCAATTAGTCAGATATGTGGTTATTCATTTGATTATGAAATAGACAGAGAAGAGATAATTGGTTTAGTTCAACTAATATACACACAATATACTAATTTGGAAAAGGAAAAACTTAATTTAACAATAGGAAAAATTAAAAGCAGTATTTCTATACAATGTTCTTACGCGCGATTTGAATATTATCTAATACTATATATGGATGTGATTATCAATCAGAAAAATGAAGATGTACAATTTTTAAAAAAAATTCTTGAAATAGGAAAAAGTACATTTTCTGTAAAAGAATTATCTATATACTATGATATACAAGCTTTAGAAATGATGTATTTGAATGATAATATAAAAGCTTTAGAATACCTAGATAAGTCAAGATTATATGATAATGAATCTTTAATGAATCATTATCATTATTGTAGTATATATTTGAATTTAGGATACTATACTTTAGCTCAACAATATATCATTAAATGTATTGATATTGCGGTTAAAGAGGTTTCTTTTGAACGATTATGTTATTTGATATTAAATCAAGGAGTACTATATCTGAATACATCACAATATAACAAATCTATTGTGTTGAACCTTAAATTATTGGAGGAATCAAAGAAGAGAAATAATGCGATTTTGGAATTTTGTGTTTTAGCCAATTTAACATTGTCTTCGTTGATGCAAAAAGATTTTAAACTTGGATTCAAATATCTCGAAATGATTGATCAGAAGTATAAAAATGAAGATTCTGATTTAGTTTTGTACCAGATTATGCTCAATGTCATTTAGTTAAGAATGGCCAGACTGTTTAGATTGATACATCTAGGCAGTCTTTTTGTTTATCGCCACGATAAAAACTGCAGCACTTCTGCTACATCGTTGAGCATATGGTTATAAGTGTCAATCAAAACGATAATTAAAGGAGACTGGAACTTTAGGTTTCAGCTTCCTTTTGTTCTGTCGGTCTCTACGAATTGGAAGAATTTCTTTGGCAATCACATCACAGATATAAGATGGGACTTTTGTTTTCTTAAGATGTTCTCGAATAATATGAAAGGCACGAACATAATTAAGTTGATATTCGTATTTACGTTTTCGCTTGGAAATATTAATACCATTGGTAACACGACTGCATAAATTGTATAGAAGCATCTTAGCATAGATTTCCTGTTCAATCAGGTTTCGCTTTTTAGAATGCAGTGTATTTAAATCTAAATCATATTTTAGTTCTCGATAACTGGTTTCGATTTCCCAACGTAAATGATATAACTCTTTGATATCCCGCATACTGAATTCATCTTTATCTAAATTTGTTACGATGCATTCATATGTATCCTCCGTAATCTTAAAGCGAACCACTCGACATTCAAAATCATAAAATGGAGCATCCTCAAAGTAGTCGAATCGCTGATTCTGTGGCACAAACTTATAGATTTCAGGATGAGCTTTTATTTCATTCGTCTGTTTTGTGGTTAATGTACGCTTAACTATTAAATCAAATTCATCATCAAGAAATGGACCAAAGCTACGTAACATACCAGTAGAATGAATATCCTTGACTCGAACTAGATATTTATTTCCAGATAAATGAATCTTTTCAAAAGAATTAATGGATTCATACCCTCGGTCGGCAATAAAAATAGCTTTATCCCCTTTATAACGTTCTACCATTTTATTCAATGCATCCCGTTCATCCTGTACAGCTTGTCCCTGTAAAATAACATCATCATAGGTGTATTCTAAAACATCATAGCTTGTAT
>OLNY01000411.1_pt1 | contig 41239 bp, 42 predicted proteins | sample 1671981 | NCBI WGS metagenome assembly OLNY01 (sample SAMEA3136632, study PRJEB25190) | human gut metagenome | biome: human gut; feature: human-associated habitat; material: faeces | place: Austria | collected 2013
TTTCGTGTCTTTTTTGTAGGCTCTGCTTGCTTACCCCAACATTTATTATAGAGCCGTTTTTTTGAAATAGAGTTGAATTATCCGCCTGTTTCAGAGCATAAAGAAAACCGCTTGACTTTGCACAAATGGCTTAGTTAAGCGGTTTTTCATTGGCTTGTGGGTGCAAATAAGATACGGGCTTTAAAACCGCATAAGCAAAGTGTTTTAAAGAATTTTGAGTTTTATGAATGTGTTTTTTGCAATCCTAATTTGTTTTTCAACAATTAACATGACACCTTCAGAACAACTCGATTTTTTTGCTATGTTAAAATATTTTTTGCAATTCATTTTTTGATTAAATCATTCAAAACATTTATTCACGCAATCGGCAGATTATATCCTATTCATTTCTAAACTCTATGAGGTTAAGAAGTAAATGGTGCTTTCATTATTTTTTCCCACAAACAATCTTACAATCCAAACCTAAAGAACTACATAGTGGCTTCAAAGAATCGCAACAAGATTTAATGATTTTTTGAATATCTAATTTTTCTATAAAGCCATCAACTTTTGAACCTTTAACATAGACCTTATTTGCCCTCAAAAATAACTTTTTTAAGGCTTCTTGGCCTTTTCCACTTCGCTTTTTAGTGTCTTTTGATAATCTTAAATAATTTAATACTCCATCGAGATCATATAAGAACCATTCTTCTATTGATTGTTTGGCCATGATATAAGTAACATCTTTTGCACCCGCATTTAATAATGATTGCTTGACATCTTCTTTATCAATCGGAGGTTTTTTAGAATATTCAAAAACGTCATTATCTATGCACAAAAACAAAGAAAAATTGTTATTAGGCTTTTTCTTTTTAATATTATTAAATTTTCTTAGTGCATCCTTTTTATAATTGCCTATTCCCTTCATATCAATATATTCTATTTGACACGTATAATTAACCTTCATTATTTCACGAGCTTTTATAACCACAGCTTTATAAAACTCTATTTCTGTCGGACCTTCGGCAAATATAACAACAACCCTATCAACCATTTGTTTCTAAATAATCTTTTAGATACTCATCAGAATCATTAGCAGAAAGAATATTAAAGATGTAGTCTCCAACAGATTTATCGTACTCCGCCGCATCTCTAATAAGAGCATTTACTTTAGTTGATGCAATTCTTCCAAATTCCGATTCGCCTGTATTATTAGACAATCCGACATAAATGCTGTGGGGGTTAAGATATTGGATCATGTATGGTGAATGACTTGTGATTAAAATTTTGCAACCGTGTATTAACTGACTAAGTATATCAATATAGTTTTGCAATAATCCAGGATGTATAGAATTTTCTGGTTCTTCAATTGCAATTAATGATAATCCTTTTATATCTGCAATTATTGCAAAAGTCAACATCAAAAATATGCGCTTTGTCCCGTCCGAAAGGCTTTCAAAACTTACTGGCTGAACCATTTTATCATCAATAATACTCATAGAGTAAACACTATCAGTGAACATAATTGGGGCGTCATCTGAAATTTTGATTTTATTAGTTTGGTTTAACCTAAATTCCTGTACTTCTATACCCTTGACATCAGGGAAAAGTTGTCTGAAAGAATTTACAAGTAATTCGTATTTATCACGATGATCTTTTTTTAAGTAAAAAATTGCTCTGGGAATACTTTGAATACCCTGTAGTTCTAGTTCTTGAAATCCTTTTATTACAATTGGATCAGGTGCAAATGATGGACTTGCATCTAAATGTCTTTCAATGAAATATTGCATTGAGTTCACTTTATTGATTATATCAATATAATATAAATCATCAATTGATGTCAACTTCGAAAGAACTAAGCCAAAATCATCAATTTTTATCACTTTATTGCAACGCCCCGTTTCAGAAGAACGATAATGTGCCACTTCCCCAGTCCTTTTAATAAATGAATTATATTTTTGATTCTTTTCATCGCTTTTAATATTAAGATACTCATTTATGATTTTAGCAGGAGTATTATTCGTTTGCCAAGAAAATTCAAATCCGTAATTTACATAATAACTATTTCTATTTGAAAGCGTTTTCATTTCTATATCAAACAAAAAGTTTTGACCAGCATTTGATTTTAAAATAGGTATACCTGATTTTGAAGACATCATACTAACTCTAATATTACTGGGGCAATGAATAAAATCGAAAGCAAAGTCGATCGCATCCATGACATTCGATTTTCCATAACCATTTAAACCAACAAGAGCAGTAATAGAATCAAAGTCTATTTTCAACTTTCTTATGTTTCTAAAACCACCTATAGAAATATTTAATATTTCCATTTTTTTCACTCCTTGTAAGTTGTACAAATCATTTAATCCCGCTTTCATATAGATTTTACCACCTTTTTTTACAAAATGCAACATGTTTTTTCGCATTTTTGAAATTTGTTTTTGTTTTAAAGTGAAAACCGCAAGTTGCGTTACTATTTATTTCTTATTTTAGCAAGCACCTGACGCAAAACAAAGTTGTTTTTGTCGAAGCAATAATAAATTTAAAACATGTCTACCAAAACTGATTATAATTTGTTAAATATTTTTCAGCCACCCATTATACTGGATAACCATATTTTAATGCTATCGGGGTTGATATTTTACCAAAGCTTAGTATATAACAAAAGAAAAATTCTAAAAGATAGATGTTACACAATTTTTCAAAGGGCAATTTCACTAGAACGAATGCTCTCAATCGGTGGATGAGCAAAAAGTTTTATAGATGAAATTAATAATTATATCATCTGGTATAACACCAAACGTATTAAACAATCTCTGGGATATATGAGCCCGGTAGAGTACAGACATAGTCTTGGATTAGCTATTTAAACAGTCCAAGAATATGTCCGCACCCCCACCATTGTACCTCACTTTCAAATATCGTAAAAACAAAACCTAATGACTTTTGTTGTCGCATTAGAATTATACTGTATTAATTGACCGACATTCACCGACATAAATTCAACTGATTTTAGCTTAATGTAGGATACTTAAATTCCCAGATTTAAATGTCCGTAGTTCGAACCTAATGCTTTATAGGATAAAAAAGGGTATGACCAGTTTTAATGATTAATAATATTCAATTATATGTGTTCTTCAATTTCGTACCCGCCGCCAAAGTGTATCAGCAGCTTACTGTATTTGGCTGTGACCGCAGCTGTAGAAACTGAAAACACCGGTGTTGTCAATAGACAAAACGCTAAAAGCGACACCAGTATTTTTTTTATGCCTTGATTCATTTTTTCATCTCCTTTCATCTTTATTTGATGAATAAAAAAATCCATCATTAATACAACAACGGAAAATGCAAAACAGGGGACAAAACAATTGAAAAAATAAAAAAGAAAAATTTGTCACCTACATTCAGTCGAAAATTGTTGTATTTATAGGAGGATGTATGAGGTATGTAAAGGTGGTGAATTTCTAGCCTCATATATAGTTCTAAAAAATAAAGGAGATTAATATGAAAAAATATCAAAAACTTATCGCGCTTGTGTTAGTTCTGATTTTTATAATGCAAATACCGGCATCAGCATTATCAAATTTCAATGCAAAGGTTTCGGTGGACGAAATTGCAAATAATCGAATAATTATTAAATATCATTCTCAAAAAGCAAAATCTGAAATGGAGAGCAAAAACAAAAAACTTCCAAAAGCAAAATCAAAAAAATCGTATAATAATCAACTAATTGATGTTATTGAACTTTCCTCAAATGATATCAAAGATAAGTATCTTGAATTTTACAATTCAGAAAATAAGAATGTAGAATATGCTGTAAAAGATGAGTTGTTAATTTCCTATGGCGGTACTTCAACTGAAATAAATGATGCCATAGAAAAATTACATATTGACAACTCATATCAATATGGCACAGGAGAAGATGTTTTAGTTGGTGTATTAGACACTGGGATAAATTATCATCATAAGGCATTGAAAGGTGTTATTGACAATAGAGGTTATGATTTTGCCAACGACAACTCTTCCTATTACGATTTTACAGATGACGAATCACACGGTACAGCTGTTGCCGGAATAATTGCTTCACAAGATTCAAAGTATATTGGTGCTTCACCCAATGTTAAAATTCTTCCATTGAAATTCATGATAAATGGAAAAGGATATACTTCAGATGCAATAGAAGCTATCGAATATGCTAACTCCTTAGGTGTAAAAGTCATAAATTGTAGCTTTGGAAGTACTGAATACAATTATCCTTTGAAAGAAGTGATGGAAAAAAGTAATATTGTATTTGTGTGCGCTTCAGGTAATAATGAAACAGTATATCCGGCAGGATATAATTCATTGCCAAATGTAATTTCTGTTGGTGCCGTTGACAGCACTAATGTTCCGTTATACCAAAGTGAGTGCAATGTATATGCACCAGGATCAAATATTATTTCCTGTAATAACATCGGTGGATATTCAAGCTATACAGGCACATCATTTGCTGCACCATTCGTTACATCTATATGCTCAATAATGTTTTCTGCTGCTCCAAATATGAATGCATCAGATATTGGAATTGTTGCAAAGAATTCATATGATGAAACCGATAAAATAATTGATGCGCATAAATCAACTTTAAATGCAGTTACACTTAATTATTTGAATGAATCCAATCCACAATTAGCAAACATTATAAAATCCAGCGGTAAGTTATTGACAAATGAAATAGTAGCACTACTAAAAAACAATAATTTTTCAGCATTATCTGAAAATGATTTGGATTTAATTTCAACTCATTTTGCAATCAAAAATGAGGATTTGGTGTATTTTTACGAACGCAATATTGATTTAATTACAAGCATAGTAATTTTAAGTTCTATTAAGAATGAAAGTATATCAAAAGAGAAATCTCTTGAGTTATATGATTGTTCAGGCTCTTTAGATGAATATGTTGGATTGTCATCAAAAGTCTTATCATTTATAGAACAGGCCAAGTTGACAAAAGAGGAAATTGATGATTTAGTAAAAGCAATAACTAATGGTAATTCAATAGAGGTCTGCGGCTATACACTACCAATTGCTAGTGTCACTGGTATTCCTCTGTCAGAATGTTTGAATGAAAATATAGATATTTCATCAATAACTTATAATTCGAATTTTTCTTCAGAATTAGTTGAAATTGCGTTAAACCACAAAGCGGATATCAATGTTTTAAATGAGTGGTTAAACAAAAATAACAAATCGATTGCTCACTTAAAAGAAAAGATTAAGATTTGGCAACAGGAAAGAAACTTCTATTATCATGCAACACAAATATTATCATTATCCCAGCAAAACAATGTTGAGAATACAATTTATAACAAATATAAAATGCAGAGTAATGATGATGTTTTAAATGACATTTCTGTTAGTCAAATTGAGGGTATTGTGTCTTATTCAAAAGACTTGCTTACTCTGAAAGGCAAAGATGGGCTAGACCTTAATTTAGGATTGCGTTACGACCAGGATGATTCTATGCAATTTGCTTCTTTAAAAGACATAGATGATATGCCGTTAAAATACCAATTTGAGTATACAGCAGACTGGTATATAGTTGATGATGGCGTTGAAAGCTTAAAAGAAACAAATTGGACTGTGGATTCTGAATTGATAGATGAATCTCAGATTACGGAGTATGCAAACAAGGCATATATCGAAAGTAAAATTACAGACACATGTTATTGGATTTACCAAATTAAGAGTTTTAAAATCCTTGCAGCTCATGAAGGCGTATATCAAGAACAAACTTTTTTGAGAAGCACATTTAACGATAGTCGTTACGATTTAGGCACTGGGTGGGCATGGACATTACCAGCATTAGAAATACGAGCCACTAAAAAAATATTGCACTTTTCGGATGGACAGAAATATACTTTAGAACAAAAAGGTTCAACCTATACGCTAAAAGGATATCCTTATCAAGATTTCGTTTTTTTAACAGCCGCCGCTTCTGAATTTGTGAGTGGTTCGAAATCTGCAAGTTACAAGTTGAAATATAAAAATGGCCGATATGACTTTTTTGATTCCACTGGCTTATATTTGGGGTCTGCTAGTGGTGATTTGGAAAATTCGGCAAGAATTCATGTCTATTATGATTCTGAAAATAAATTATCCTATATTATTGATAGTGTAGGTAGAAAAATAGAGTTTGTAAATAGACTATGCAGTGAAACAATAACTGATCCTAATTTTGGAGAACACAGTTGGTGTTGGGAAGAAGTAGATGTTAATTTCTATGATATAAATTCCGATGAACCGACACGTCTCCTTCTTTTAACCAAATATGATACTGGTTGGTGGGATTCAGTATCAGAAACACAATACTATGATTCAACACTTGGTGGAATAGGCATATATGAAAACGGAGCACCACTTAAAACTTATTTTTATGGCTACGATATGGTGGATTGTGATTTAAGTTATAATTATGCTGGTGGTCTTGTTTGGGATGGAGAAACCTTTAATGCCGATAGTTATGATCAGTTTTGGTATGTATTAAATCAGATTTGTGAAACAGATTATACAAACAGCGGTGAGCCCTCATCTTGTTACACGACCATAATATATGAGCCAAGTAAAAAATATATTTCCCCGGCTGTAACACTAGAATATGGACGTGTTCAAAAGATTGAAAATGTAGAATATGTTACTTCGGAGTATGAAGGCACAGAAGAACGGAGAAATAGCAAAGAATACAAATATTACCAAGTAAATACAAATACAAACGAGAAAACCGAATTGATTACTTCTGGTAGTTGGGATGCGGGTTCCGGTTGTTATTGGCCAAAAAATGAACATATTAATTTTCAGCATGAGTTAATTGAAGGCGTTAAACTCACGAGAACATACTATTCTAATGAAAGACTCATAGATAAAATAGAGGTGTATGATAAAAATTTACTTACAACGCCATATAGTATTACAGAAATAACTTATGATAATAATAAGAATCCTATCGTTGAGTCCACTAGGAAAGGTACAGCGGCTGCAAAACTTTGGGTTATAAATCGAAAAAGTTATGACAATTACGGAAATGTATTAACCAATACAGTAGAATCCGGAACGGAAATGTCTTTTGACGGAATTGATGTTGAACCGGGTATCACTTATTTATTAGAGGCGGTTAGTACCGAATACGGAGATAATAAGAGTATACCTTTAAAAACAATAACGACTTCTAACCTTGTTGGTCACGAAAAATGCTATGTAACTGTTCAAGAAAACTTTTTAGACAAAGATAATAGAAAGATATTATCGTCAATTAACTATGTTCAAAACTATGATGACCCATCTGAACGAACATATCTTAATAAAATTGACTATCTTATAGACGGCTATAATGTAACCGATACATACAAATTAGATTTAACAAAAAACGATATTCAGTCTGTTGAAAGTGTAAAACATACTTCTTTTGAATACGATGCAAAGTATGGTTTGTATATTTCAAAAAATATTGAAAACGGTGCCGTAGTTAATAGCAATGGTTCTTTATCTAATGAAGAAACATCTTATCAATATGATATCGACACAGATGCTGTCGGTCGCAAATGTAAAAAATACAGCAATTTCACCGTTGGAGGTTTCGGGTGTGAACACTGTTTCGGCAGCAATTTCCTTTCCGTCTGATTTGAAGGGCTTTCCCGTAGCCTTATCTATAATAATTCCCTTGACGGTGTATTCCTTACCGGCGGTAAGATTTTCAAAGAATACAATGTCTTTAACCGTGATCTCACCGTTTGCAGTTGCTTGCTTTTTGCCGTCGATGTCGGCAGTTGTACCGATCCTTGGAACACATATCTTTACGGTCTGCTCTTTATCACTGATATCGCAGTGCGAGGCGAGTTCGGAGCCGCCTGTATAAAGTGTTTCAAAGACTACAATTTCAGTTTCGGCCTTGATGAATTTTGAGTCGAATTCAAAGTTTACGGCAACCTCACCGGAAGAGGAATTGGGCTTAAATACAATCTCGGATATAATTTCTTTGCCACAGATAAGTAACGGCATTCCCGTTGATTTATTCATAAGAATTCCTTTAACGGTGTATTCTTTTCCGGGGACAAGATGCTTGTAGGACACGCTGTCGGTGAGAAATGCCGTTTCTGTAGCGTACATTTCTTTTTCACCGTTAACGGTGGCGGAAGTTGTAATTTCGGGAATGCGATCATTGAAAACTGTAATTTCGATAATTTGACCGTTTTCACTTACGGTTACAGGATAGATTTCCTCGTTGGGCAGGTAATTTTCCGCAGGCTGCAATTCTTTTATGACCCATTTCCCGTAAGGGACTTTTGCAAAGGTGAAGACACCGTTTTCATCCGACACAGCGGTGCAGACAGCATTGGTTTCGGTTAATTCGGTTGTGCTTTCCGGAAATAAGCCAAACATAGCGCCGCTTACGGTTTTGTTTGTTTCACGGTCTGCTTTAAGGCCGCTTACAGCTCCGTAAAGAATATCGTTTTTAATGACTTCGCCGTTGTTTGCTGTAAGCTGTACAAGGGTGATATTCTGTCCGGCATAAGCGAAAGCTACGGGATATTTTTTATCCGAAAGAATATAATGGCTGCCGGTTGCGAGTTCTTTTATATATAGATTTGCACCTACGGGGATGTCGGTTTTAAACTCCGCATTACCGTTCTTATCACACATTACCTTTTCGAGCAAGGCGTCCTTGGGAATCGTTTTGCCGTCTGCGGCAGTCAATGTTTCAGCCGCAAAAAGTCCGAACTGTACCGATAAAATCTCATCGTTATTACCGATATTGAATACTTCATCGGTTTCCATTAACTTGCGGAGATTAAGCATTGCCCTTTGTCTTTCGTTATGAAAATCAACGGAAGTTTCTGTAACGGATATGTTTTCGCCTGCATATGTGAGTTCCGCATATTTCGGTTCTGTATTTAGCACCGTTCCGTAAGCTGCTGTTTTTTCCGAAATCTTATATTTGCCAAGGTAGAGGGGTGCTGTTGTGGCACTGCCGTTCACGGTTTTTACAGTGGCAACTTTTTCGCCTTTCTTTGCCCTAACCGTTCCGTCAAGCGTAACAATATCCTCATCGGCAAAGATTTCGAATACCGAGCCGGAAAGTCCTGCGGTTTTGTATACAGGAGAGTAAATTCCGTCTTTTTCGGTTACGGAATAAAATACCTCGCCGCTTTTATTTACCGTAACAGTGCCTTTCTGTGCAGTGTTATATTTTTCGACCGTCACCACCGTTTTGCTGCCATCAATCTCAAAGGGTACGGGTGTGCTGTCGAGAACATAACCGTTTCCTACACATACTTCAATAATTTCGTACCGACCGAATGACAGCTTTTCGGGCAGCATAAGCTTGCCTGTTATATCAGTATAATAGGTGTCGATATCTATGGGCGTCGGGTAGTTAATATGCTGTTTAACATATTCGCCCGTTGATACATCACGAACCATAAATCCGACACCGGCCGCAGGAATAATTTTTCCTGTTTCCGCATCCTTTTTTACAATTTCGATAAGAGATTCAAAGGTGGCGTTGTTAATAAGATAGCGGTAAATCTCACCCTCGGAATTTATAAATACATCAAAGGCAGGCATAAGCTCTTTTCCGGCCGCACCCTTGGTTTGCTGTACGGTATATACACCGTACGGCAAATAGATACTGTCTGCAAAACCGTTTTCGTCACAGACAAGGATATCTCGTTCGGTATTTTTGGCATTATTGAAGCTGCCTGCACTTTTTAGATATACGGCAAAGGTAGCACCGGATTCGGGTGTTTCAATTTTGGTGCTGCCGTCATCACTGTGCTTGACAATTGCAATTTTGCCTGTGATTACCTTTTCATATACATCAAGAAACTCGGTATTAAGTTCGATAGTATAATCTTCTGCCGAGCAATCTATATAATATTTTTCGGGATCGAGCAAGTAACCTTCAGAGACCGAGATTTCCTGAATATAATAGGTGACTTGCCTGCCGTTCACGGAACAAGGATAGTAGTCGGTAACAAAATAGCCGTTGCGGTCTGTAATGTAGGTGTCGATCAATGTACCGTTTTGATAAAGGCCGTAAACAGCACCGCCGAGTGTGGCATCGCCGGAGTGTTCGCCATACGATTTTCCCAATTCATCAACAATCGAATCTGATTTAATAGATTGCGTTGTCGGTGCTGTATCGCCGCCGATATCCGAGTCAATCTTGAATACATCCGCACGAAATTTCTTTAGTGTATTTTCAAAGGTCTTATGCGTTACATCATTCCACAGTATATCTGCGGTTTGGCTTTCGGGAATAACATACCGAGAGGGAACATCAACTTCCTCTAACACGAAATTTGTGCCGATAAGAACATCGTTAAAACAGGCTTTGCCGTCTGAACCCACAACGGCATATTCGTCCACTTCAAGACCTGACAGCGATGTGCCGTGCAGACGGAATTTTGTGCCTTCATGCAATCCGTCCTCTGCGGTTTTGGTTACCGCAAGATTTCCGCGCTTAAGAATGTTGTTAAATGTGACGGTTGCAACGCCTCCGCTTACAACGGTTACATTTCTTACTTCTTGCGGTACATATTTGTTATCTGTCGGCTCGGTAACCGTATAATTGCCGGGCTTTAGATTATCTATCTGAATAATTCCATCGTTTTTGGTAGTTACGGTTTGCTTGACGCCGTTGCCCTCTAAAACAAAAGATACACCGTCAACCTTGCCGTCCTCAGATGTTTTTACAATTTTGCAAGAACCGGGAATTTTTTCGTTTACGGCAGTAACCGCGGCGGTTGCATTGGGTGTATTTTTATCAATGGTTACAGTCCACTCGCTTTGTCCGTAGCTTCTATAATCCTGAGGAAACACAGTTTCGACGATTTTATATGTTCCGAACGGAATCGGATCTCCGCTTTTGGCATAGCCTAATCTGTCTGTGGGGCCGATAACATATTTTTTGTTGGTTTTTGTATTGGTGGCGGTGAAGTATGCACCGGACAGTGCTTTGCCGTCAGTATCCTTTTTATAAACCTCAATTGCACCGTCTTGCTCAAATAAATCTTGAGGGAGATGGTAATATGCATTCGGAGTAGAGGATTTACTGCCGGACTGTGCCATATATCGGGCTATGGAAATTTCGGGACCGCGTTCGTTTCCTACATGGATGATAAAATCTTCACCTTTGTATGTTCCCGAAAAAATTGCAATATGAACGGAGGTATCGGTGCTGTTTCCGAATATAATAATATCTCCGGGGGAAAGTTTGCTTCGGTTCACATTAGATGCGTTAGTTCCGATTTTTTCAATTTGACCTGCTTTTTCGAGATTTGCCATGGCTTTTTCCCATGTTGCAACCGACTGTGAATTCCATCCGGTTGCTTTAATCGCATCGGTGATATCCCAAGTGATTTTTAGACACGAAAAAACCCACCAAACCGTGATGGTTAGTGGGTTTCTGCGGTAGGTATCTTTTTTGCACCTACAATATGGCTCGTTGCACCGAAAAAGATATCAGCAAATTCAAACGCCATTTGATTATACTGGTCTCCTGCGATTGAATGGCTACATATATGTCAAGTCATTTTTATTGTCTTTGCATGTATAAGTAGATTCTTTTACTCTATTGTTCGCTGCAACCTTTAATCTGATACTGCTACAGTCCGAAGGGAAATAATTAGAATCAACCTCAAATTTAACGATTGAACTTTTAGCTCCAAGAGCGGGTATGCAAATTGGGAAATCGTCAGAAAAGACTCGTTCTGTCCTTGGAATATCAGTTTCAGCAAATTGGGGGTAATAGTGTTCGCCACACCACTTTTTCGAAAGAAAGCACAAAAACTCATCTTTATTTTTTGAAACATATGATATTCGAGTAATATTTAGCGGGGCAGTTGAGTTGTTAATAATAGTAATATTCAATATAATGCCAGGAGTGCTTGGCAGTTTTATTATTTGTATGTTGTCTACGATTAATTTGTACTTTTCTCGTTTTTCCCATGCCGTTTTGGCTATTTGAAATATGCTTAAGACAAGCGCCGTTGCTGATAGGCATATTGAGACAATTTCAGCGAGCGTCATATATATTCCTCCTAATTATACTTGAACTGACTTAATGCAATTACTCAAATGAGTCTTCCAAATTCACATACCTTGTTTTCCTCATTACAGCAAGTTGATTTCCACTTGTTTTAATATTTAAGTAGTATTTTCCGTCTCTTTCGATAATAATATGATCCCGCTCTTCTTCTGTTATTTCAATTTGAGGACGAATAGCTAAACACAGCCTGTTGCTATGAAACTTCTTTAAGTCGAACATCCCACTTTCCCGACACCCAAGAATGTATAGCCAGTCTATATAGAGTTCACGAAATGATTCATATTATAGAAAGAATTCTTCAACAGGCACAGGCTGCCTTCTCTCTGCAAAAACATAAAATAGATTATCGTTTAAGAAAATCTGCATTTGATAATAATGACCGCGCTGAGAGTAATATACATCTGTAATAAAATGCGGGATGCCGTGATATGAAGGAATTTCTTTGTCGATGGTAAATGCTTTCGCCTTATTATAGTCAGCAGAAACAATATGTAAATTATCAAATATACAGTTTAAGCCGTCATTATCGAGATGCTCAATAATATTATCATTTGACAGCATATTATTGACTTCGTCTGTACCATAAAGGAAACATAAAACGAATTTGTGGAGGGACATCTTAGCTTTGGCTGATATCAAGTACGGATGCAAACCCGAAGAATAAGTCCATGTGTATTGTTTCACAGCATCTAATAATCCTGGGTAATTGCTGATTTTGGCGGTTTTTCCGTTCCACTGATCTCGCTTCAGTTCTATGACATCACCTGTTTTATTTATATACATTGTTTCTGCACTCACAACATTTAAACCTCACTTAAGTTTTATGCCGCCATAGTTTCGCGCAAGGATTGTAATCTGCTTTCGGATCGCCTTGATACAGTATAAAAATCCATGGGCTGATCTGAGAAAGCATAAGAATGCTGTTTCTTGCTAAATCGTATGTACCATTGTACTGGTCTTGCGGATATATTTATTTGCGATGGAGTCTCGATTAATAAGGCTCAATAATGATTTTGAACTCACCATATGCCATTTGAGCTTTCTTGAATTCAGTAGTTGAATAACCATTATCAATAGAAATCCTTTTTATTTTTTCACAATATTCCTTTTCAAGCCTAAGACCAAATGTTACTTCTTTTAACCATTTCCTTGGTATTACTGCGTAGTAATCACTTGTGCTTATACCAGCGGCAAAAGCTGTTTCGCTTCCGAATGGGAGCGTAAGGGCTAAGCGCCACTCCTTTTCGTACATCCAACATTCGGGTTTTGTGAATATAGCATCCTTTATAGCATAATCACTATCAAATGACCATTTGTCAACCGGGAGAGATGTGTTTGAAATGTGAAGAGACGGGCGTTTTGTTTGATAAACAACGGAAGCGCTCTGGACTGTCAGGCCATAATTATTCATGTTGAAATCGACAAGCCCGCTCCATTTCACTTGCTTTTCAAATTCATCGAGTGTGTCAGGAAATTCATAACACAGACAAACTCCTTTATGTTGATCTGCATAATGAGACCACATCAATTGGTTATTACCGTCTTCCGAAAAACATGCTACCAAACAATTTTCCAAAGATATTCCATATTCAGACGCTTCATAGATGCGTTTGCTTCGTTTGGATTCGTCATTTCGACTTCCAACTCTTTCGCTTATGATTGATTCCAAATATGCCGCATACTCTTTTTGCTTTTTATCATGATTTTCGATTGTAATAGGAATTGTACACTCGAGGGGATCATTAAAACTCGCTGGATGGGAGAAAAACAGTTTTGATTCTTGAATAGACTTTTTTAATTTTTCGCTTATGTCAGTCACTTCGGAGACTTCATCATGATCGCCACATTTTATTGTTTCTAAGGCTCTTACATATCTATATAATCTCATGGCTTGCTCCCCCCCAAAAACCTTGTTGTTAAGGGCTATTATGCTCTGTGCTTCATATAAATCTCATTTATCGCTTCAGCGTACAGGGCGCGCGATTTTTTTACCAAGCCCTCGTTATTGTTCTTTTTGTATAGATAGCAATCAAGGACTTCATCCCAATACCCGTGCTTTTTCAGCCAATCTTCTTTGGGTTTAGTATAGTATCCTTTGGTCTGATCAGCCCAAACATATGAGCGCTGTTTCTTGTTAAATCGTATGTACTGTTGGAGCACTGTGCCGGCTTTGTCGGTATAGTTGTTTACAATAGCGAAGTCACAACTTTGCATTATCCTTGAACGCCAATGATCAATTTTTTTGATTGTGAATACACGGGTTGAATCTTCACAGTATCCATATCCATACCGACGAACCACTGAGTTAAAAGCATCCATCATGATATGTTTGATTTCTCCGGGGTCATATCTATCGTCATCATAGAAAACATCAAGATTTACATCAAAATCATATCCGATATTGCTCTTACGGTCGCAAGTAATCATATTGCGACTGCTGCTCCCAATGAATTGAAATTGGAAAGAGATATCCTTGTTTCGCAGTATGTCCTGAACCTCATTGATTATCTCGATCAACTCGTTTTTTGCCGGGGCAGCTTCTTTCTTGGAAACATATTCGAAGTTGTACATAGTTAAATCCTCCTCATATTTCCCAAGCCGCCCATTCAGTTCAAAACCAAATCATATTATTATACTTGTTTTTTCTTCGTTGTCAAGACCTATTATAACACATTTTAGGCTTTTGTGCAAAAAAGATTTTCAATCAATCATATCACATCATTCTATATTGCTTCCGCTTTACCGTGCGTCGCACGATTTTGAAGTCTTTGTGCTTGGTGTCGTGTTATTGAGATTATAAGTAAGCAGTTCCTTGGTGTTTTCCAAGAGGCTGCCGTCGCCTGATTCATAAACGCAGACGAAGATTTTCTTTTTTCTGCAATCGGCAATAAACTCCTTTAGTTTTTGCTGCTTTGCCTTGTCCCTTTGGTCGGCGCGGGAGCACCACACCTTTGCTAAATTCAGTTTGTTATCTACTTCAAATTCCATTATATCAAACTCCTTTATCATCGTATTCCTTTCAATATCACATACCATTCATCCGCATGACTTCGTCCTGGGTTTCTTCCCCGACAAATTCCGATGCCGTCATTGTTTCGCCCAAAAAGTTCGGCTCAGAGTCCTCGTTAAGTGGGACATATCCGTCCTTACCGAAATCGAGCACCTCTCGCATCAGCACGGTGCCGCCGTGATTGACTCCAACCTTCGGCTCAATGGAGCAGAAGCGACCTCCGTCATCGCTATGGCGGAGGTCGTATGCATGTAAACCTTCGGGAATCTGTTCGGGCTTAATCCGTCCGTTGCTGAACAGTGCTCTGTGGTCAAGCACCTCAATGACATCTAACTCTTCCTCGGTCTGAGCCGTGGTATTCAGTTCACTTGTTTTCAATTTATCGTAACTCATATTTTATCTCCCTTCGTATAGGTTATGGTCATTGTCTCTTTCTTTAAATTGCATTCGGAAGATGGCGATATATCTTCCAAAGGACTATTTTGCTCATACTGATTCCTTCTTCCAAATTTCTACGGGTATGTCATAAGCCACAAGCTCATCTTTGATTATTTGTTCCACAATGTTCCAAGACACTCCCGCAAGACCGCTGCCCATTTTATAGGGGATTCGGACGGCCGTCAGTGTCCTTGCCGGTAATGGTGTCGCAACGGTTCTCACAGTGGTGAGTGCTTTTCGCAGAGCGTCATAATCGGCATAGCGTTTATCCAGACCGAAGCCGTCTTGTGCGAACAGGTTGGCAACGAGCCATTCACTTCCGTTGTATCTGATTGGACAAAACAACACCTTCCCGAGCAAGTCCTGACGGTTAGCGGTTTTGGTGCAATTTCTTTGATACATCTCATATACCTGTGGGAACATAGTGCGAATCTGCTTTGAAAGCCCTGCATCCATAATTCCCTGACAGTTTACCAGATGGCAGATTATTAATTCGTGACCGGTCCTGTTGGGAGAAAATATATCACCACAATGATAGTCTATAACAATCCCACCTTTCTCATATTTCGCTCAGATGTTCTGTCTATTCTCAACACCGATATACGAGCAGCCGGACATAGTCAGCAGTTGGGCATGTTTCGTCCGGATTTGCATCCTTGATAGCATATTCTGCCCATCGGCAGAAATAGCCGAGCATCGTATCCACTCTGTCTACGATTAAGTTATAAACCCTGTACCAGTCATCATATTCGTCCCACTCATAGTAGGAATACTTCTGTTTCTCTTTATCGGACAGTTTTTCATATTCCTCGGGCGTGAGCCAATAACCTATGGTATCATACTCGTCGATTTCAAATGCTGCGATACTGACCTTGGAAGCATACCCGCGGTATCGTGTCGGCTTGTCCTTTTTGACTCGACCTTTTACGGATTTGCCGTAGTTCACAAGGAACATGGAACGGTTGTAAAAATCCTTGTAGGTGTCGATATGTAAGTACGGGTCGTATGGTTCATCGTCTTCATGGCAAAATACCGACCTGACCTCTCTGCTCAGATTCTCCGGTCGACCGCAAGTGTAGCTGACTTCTTCCAGTTCTTCATATGCTTCACGAAGCCAATTTCGTCCCGAAATGACCGGACAGACATCGATATTTCCGTCAGTGCGCTGAAATAGCGGATTCAGATTGTACCACTGATTGCCGACACGAGCCTCGGCATAAATTGCATAATAAGTTCCCATTGGTGACTCCTTTTTCTTTTTGCTTGATGCCATTTGTGTCAGCAATCCGAGTAAAATTCCTTCATGTCATCCAATCGGAGACATGAAAGCCGCCCATACTCATAGCCACTGCCGCAGTCTATACCGATTGCATTATCGCCCTTCCAAATGCACCACGGCATTTTGTCGTGAAAGTAGCAGGTAGGCGTGTGGCCGAAGATCAGTATAAATCCCTCGGGAATCGGTTGTGTTTCATCCCATCTATCCCATATGGCAAATTCACGGCTATTTTTGTAGTCATAAGTATTCCAGGAGGATTTCATGTAGTTTTCCTCGGGAGAGGCATGGACAAGCTTGTACTTGACTCCGTTGACCTCGACTTCAATGTTTGTCGGCAGTTGGCGGATGAAAGTGAAAATCTCGGCTCGGATATCTTTGCGGTAATGTTTGAGCTGCTCATGCGTAATCATACCACCGTTCCTGTACCAAAGCCTTTTTTCTCGCCGATTCGTGTTTTCCTTTTCTTCGGCTGCATCTTTACAGTGACCGATGGCGTTGAGCATCATATATTCATGATTGCCAATCAACATTTTGGCATTGGGCATTCTCATGATCTGTCTTAATATTTTGATTCCTCCGGCGTACCTGTCTATCACATCTCCGAGGACATACAAAGTATCATTCGTTTGAAGATTGATTTGAGCCATAATGGACTTAAATCGTTGCAGGTTGCCGTGGATGTCGGATAATACGTAGGTCATCGTTTCATCTCACTTATTCGTTCCTTCGTGTCCGGTGGTTTCATATTTCTAAAAGCATGCATTTCGTATCCACCGTTTCGAACTTTATTTCGGAATATTATCAAACCCTGTTGACAAAACTATCGTTGCAATGATATAATATGGCTGTGTCGTCACAATGATATAGGGAGGCTTGGTTTTATGAGCACAATTAAATTACTTCACGGAACGGATCACATCATCGAGGTTCCGGATATCAATATCGGTAATCCACACAATGACTACGGAAGAGGCTTTTACTGTACCCGTGTCGAGGAGATGGCCAGAGAATGGGCCTGCAAAAAGAACACGGATGGCTTTGTAAATGTCTACGACTTTGACGAAGACGGGCTGAAAGTACTGAACCTGCTGAGCGGCAATCATACAGTCCTCAACTGGATTGCCTTACTTCTTCAGTTCCGTACCTTCAAACTTGATTCCGAGGTTGCGGTTGACGCTCGGGATTATATCATCGAACATTACTCGGTTGACCTTTCCGGCTACGACATTGTTGTCGGATACCGCGCGGACGATTCTTACTTTCAGTATGCTGAGTCCTTTGTGTCAAACACACTTCCTCTCAGAAGTCTGAACAAGGCGCTTCGTCTCGGCAAACTCGGCGAGCAAACCGTTGTTATCTCGCAAAGAGGATTTGAGCGTTTGAAGTTTGTCGATGCATATTCGGTCGATAAGAATGTCTATTATCCCAAGTTCCTGGATAGAGACACCAAGGCGAGAGATACTTATCGTAAAGAAATCAAGAAGACAAAATCATATCGCGATGATATCTTTGTACTTGACATCTTGAGAGAGGAGATGAGTAATGATGACCCACGCATACAACGAATCCTATTTGAGTAATGCAAAGGATCGGCTTTCCTCATTCTTCGATTATGCTATCAATGACTGCAAGATTAAGCCGGATTGGATTACCGTACTTTTTATCAACACAGGCTATGCCGAGCAATTTGAGCGCGGCAATCCTGCCTATGTTGCAGGTATGTCCGGTGTTGAACTTGCCCGTGCGGTTATCCTGAAAGCATACGGCAGAAAAGAACTTCCGAAGCCTGCAAACTCTGAGGAATGCTCTCCCGAGTATTGGGCAGGGTGGGCACTTGCAGAATATCAATGGTACTGCGGCCGCAGGTTCAAAGATATCTTCGAGCGAATTCCTTTGACTAAGATTATCGGAATGTATTCGGTCTATCATGAGATGGATATCACGAACTTCATTGATACGATGGAAGAGTTCTACAAGGCTGCCGAAGGCGATTCCAATCTGAAACGCATTCGGGAAAGCAGAGGCTTATCTCAGTCAGAACTTGCGGAACAATCGGGCATCAAAGTCCGAAACATTCAAATGTATGAGCAGAGAGTCAACAACATTGATAAGGCACAGGCACAAACACTTTATAAGCTATCCCGTGTTCTTGGTTGCGATATCGAAGACCTGCTTGAAAATCCTATGATGTAACTCCGGTTGTGCACCTGCTTCGGCAGGTGCATTTTCTATGCCAAAATATGCCTTGAGCACAGGCGGGTTTTCGGGGATCACACAGAATTTGAGAAATCCCACGGTCATATCTTCAATCGTTGTCCCGAGGTTCTTGAACAGTTCGGCTGCCTTATTATATACCTCTCTGTCGATTTCAATAGTCATTGTCACAAGATCTTTACTCATCGTCTTCTCCTTATCCAACTCTGAAGAAGTAGTCTTTGCTGAAACTCGTGAAGGAAACTGCAGAGTAATCGTTCAAAATTAGTCTGTAGTATCTTCCCATCGTCACAGCTTCTTTCTGTTGGCCCATGTGTAATCGACAAACACATCCCAATTATTCATAATCTGCCAACAGACATCTATCTTCTTTTTCTCAGATTCACGTGGAGATATCCATGGGGTAACAAGAACTTCCCATTCGCACTTCGACCAAAAGTAATACATTACCTCGCTGCGGAGTTGCTTGGCAAAGTCTTCTTTGTTCTGATACTTCTTAGCGGCCTTCTTCACATATTCACGGAATGAACCGTGTTCGAAGACATTGAAGGTTTCGATGCTGCGGCTGTTGCAGTTGTGGTAGAACACATTCCAACTAATCTCGTTTTCGGGATTAACGGTTTGATTCTTTTCCCACGGGAACTGTGCCATATATTCAGTAGATCTTTCGCCATAGGTGGGGCGTATTGTCCTTCCATTCTCAATAATCTCGTCCAAGGTTACAGGCTCGTAATTCCAATACATACAACCTACATTGTAGATTTCATTCCGGCATCCGATGCTATTAAGACGCTTCGCAAAATCAACCTCAAAATCCGCTTCATCAGTAAAATGGGAATGAGCATGTAGATGGATTGCCTGGTATCTATGTCCGTTGTACATCGGGGTGAAATAATGGGAGAGGATAACTCTTTTCTTCGTTCCGTCTTCCAAGCTTACGCAAATATCGTCGTAATCCTTGATTCCTGCAAGCGCTGCCTTGGTCTTTGCATTGTGCAGGAAGCGGTCATGATTTCCTTTAATGAGTATGATCTGACCGTTTAGACTTTTGATAAGCTCCGGAGCGTCATCGTTTCGTGCTTTCCATATCATGTCCCCAAGGACATAAGTGAGGTCGCCCTTGCCAACCTTGTTGTTCCATCTGCGGATAAGTTCCGCGTCCATTTCCTCAACCGTCTTGAACGGACGATTATCAAAAGCAATCACATTGGCATGTCCAAAGTGCAGATCACCGGTAAAGAATATCTTACCCATCTTCCATCTCTCTTTCTAAATTTGTTTTGTTGACCTTCATCTTCTGTAATTCCTCACTTGACTCGAACTGGTGGAAAAGAAAATGCATTTTATCAATTCGTTTGTTTGTGTGCCAATGTCCGCAGAACCATGCCATATAGTCCGTCGTTTCTTCTATGACATCGAGCCACTTCTCCGTACTGTCATCCACTGTACTTTGGTCGATACCCGGGAGGAATTCTTCGACAGGCTCATATTTGAAAGGACAGGTGTGTGACAGAACAACATCGATAGCATTTTCTTTAAGCTGCTGCTCTACATATTGCTTGATTTCTTCACTTGGTTGTTCATCTGACCACCAACCGTATCCTCGGGAAAGGCGATAGAACTTGTCCACACTGTAGGCGCCGCCGATAACGATGTGTCGAAGCCCCTCTAAGTCATATATCTCGCCGTCTTTGGCAAACAAGACGGAGGGATCGGCTTCCTCATACCATACGATGCCGCCGTGCCATTCCTTCGTTTTATATGTTGGAATATGCCATGGCCTTATTTCATGATTGCCGTGGATACAGAGAATAGTGGGCTTCAATTTGTCAAGTGCATACTTCAACGCTGCATCTCTTTCATCTTGCCCGTAGTTAGCACCGACATCACCGAGGATTACGATGATATCATCCCTTGTGGGATTAAAACGCTTACAGAATCGTTCTATATCATGTTTCTGCCCGTGAATGTCACCGGTGTAATAAATCATAGTTGTGCCACCTTTCCGATGATAAGTATATCAGTCAATTTGATTCTTGTCCTGCGATTTGAGAAAATATATTCGCAAACCCCCGAAATCATATTCGCAAGCGAACATTTCGGGGGTTTGCTCTTTTAACCGTTTGTTTATGCAGTTGTTGTTTCGCAAACTGTAGGTTTATTCTTTGACTTTGGGGGTGTTCCATCGAAGCCGAAAGCAACCTATAATTTTATCTGCGGTTGGCTCGGGTTAAATACTTGTATTCACGCATCGCTTGCTTGGTTGCCTTAACGATATCAAGTAATACCCGCATTTCATAGTCGCTGCAATCTGAGAGAATTGCGGTGAATTCATGATTGGATGCCTTGATTGTATTGGTAAGGCTGTCAATAAGCAGGTCATCGGTGGAGACATTAAGTTCGTTTGCCACTCTCACCAGGGTGTCGAGGCTGCAAAACTTGTACGCCGTCTCCACATAACTCATATAGGCAGCAGAACGATCAATTCGCTCTGCAAGCTCCATTTGGGTAATGCCTTTCTTTGTGCGGAACGCACGGATTCTCTGCCCAAGAAGAATGTAGTTGATTTGCATATAGAAACCTCCAAAAAATTGATGTTTCTATTATAAGGTATAGCCGATGTGTTCAACTGCGGCTTATTCCAAACATCTGGCATAGATTATATAATAATCTATATACTATAAACGGATGAGGGAGGTGCGTCATGAGAGAACTTGACGATGCAAGGTATAAGGCAATCGGTACAAGGATTCGTGATGTTCGCCTTCAGCGAAACATGAGCCAAGCTGAATTGGCGGAAAAAGCATTCATCTCCGTTCCGCATATGAGTGAGGTTGAAAACGGAAAGACCAAATTGCGGCTCTCCACTTTTGTATATATAACTGAGGCATTGCAGGTTTCTGCCGATGTACTGCTCCGCACCAACACTCCCGAGGTCATTGGAATATACCAAGGTGAGTTCAACGATTTGTTGGCAGATTGTTCTCCTGCCGAGATTGATTCCATTATCAAGATCGTGAAGGAATTAAAAACCACAATGCGGATGAAGAAAGACGATTACCTATTTTGACAGGTCGGGCAGCAATGTCTGACCTGGTTTTTGTTCTTGCCGCTTTCATTGAAGGGTTTTCTGAAAAATCAATCAACTTTTCAGCGGAGACAATTATCTATTCAATTCAAATATGATTTTCGAGGCAGGTCAATCTTGACCTTCCTTTTTTGCTCTTTGGGTTGGCAGTTTTCAGTCTGCCGACCTTATTTTTTTGCATTTTTTTCGTCTGTGATAAACCGGTGGTTAAGCACTTGACCTGTGGTTAGTCGATATTAAGCCTTGCATGATTTACAATAATCTTAGCCTTATTTTGAATACTGCAAGTGGGAGGATAACCAAAATGGACGAAATAGATATTCACGCTAAATTGGCTCAGATAGAAACTGCACCGCACTTTTCGGAGATATTTGACGGAGACACGGAACGGGCTGAGATGATTGCTGACCATCTGATATGGCTGCATACGATTCGCCGTGAGCGACCTCTTGTGTCAAAGCCGTACAAGGTGGGCATTTACATCCGATACTTTAATCAGACCAAGTATGAGAATTATCTCGATTTTCACAAGAAGGGATTTGTAGACACATTGGCATTGTGTCCGAAGTGGGAATTGGTTGACTTCTATATAGATGAAGGCTCAACTGCCCCCAATATGGAGAATGCACCCGAGTGGTGCAGACTGCTTCAAGATTGTCTTGACGGCAAGGTGGATTTAATCATTACACAGAAGGTTTCCAATGTAACGAAGAAACCACAGGAGATTACAATCATGTCTCGCTTCCTTGCAACGCTGCCGCATCCGGTCGGAATCTACTTTATCTCCGAAGATATTTTCACCCTTGCTTCTTATTATCAAGAAGATATGCGGGACACAGACTTCTTCCCCGATGGATGGGTGAGCCTGCCGGACGATGACTCCGAGAGGAGGCTGCTGCATGATTGACAAAACGAAACGCTTAGAAAAAGAGCAAGCCAAGGCGAAGACCAAAAAACGCATCTATGTTGAGGTCGATCCCGAAAACTATGATTACTTTCCCGAGACCAGACAAGCCGATTATTACGATAATGATGTCCCGCAAAGGGTTGCCATCTATGTTCGTGTTTCTACGGATGATGTCCGGCAGACTACATCCTTTGAGTTGCAAAAGAAGTATTATGAAGACTTCGTTATCAAGCACCCTCACTGGACGCTCGTTAAAATCTACGCTGATGAGGGTATCTCCGGCACTTCTCTGAATAAACGAGAACAGTTTCTTCAGATGATTTCCGACGCAAAGCGCGGAAAAATCGACATGATAATCACAAAGAGCGTTTCCCGTTTTGCCCGCAATATCTATGACTTTATCGGTATAGTCCGAGACCTTGCCGAACGCAATCCGCCTGTCGGTGTTTTCTTTGAAAGTGAAGGGATCTTCTCGCTAAATGATGACTCACAGCTTGCATTGTCTTTCCAAGCAACAATGGCCGAGGAAGAGTCACACACACGAAGCAGGTCGATGGAAACATCTCTGCGTATGCGATTGGACAATGGTATCCCTCTGACTCCCAAATTGCTCGGGTATATGCATGATGCTGACGGAACACTGATTCCGAATCCAGATGAAGCGCCTACGGTTAAACTTGCATTCTATATGTATCTGTACGGCTATTCATCACAGCAGATTGCCGATGCTTTCAATGCTCTCGGACGCAAGTCCTATTTGGGAAATATCAACTGGACTTCCAACGGTATTGTTCAAATACTACGCAACGAGCGACATTGCGGTGATGTCCTCACTCGCAAAACCTTTACGCCAAACTTTCGTACCCATAAGGCGAAGAAAAACAGGGGCCAAAGACCGCAGAGCCGATATCGTAATCATCATCCCGGCATCGTTTCCCGTGATGATTATATTGCGGTTCAGCAAATGCTCGATAACGCTAAGTACGGAAACAAGTCTATCCTTCCCGAAATTCGCGTTGTAGAAGACGGCGTCCTCAAAGGTTTCGTCACTATTAATCCCCGATGGGCAGGATTCAAAGAGGGAGACTACTACCTGGCTTCCAAAAGCGTGTATTCATCTCCCGAGGAAGAACCGCATCCGGAGGAAGAAATTCAGTTTGAGGTGGAAGCAGGTGACTTTGACCTGCGCGGTTTTGAAATAGCCCGCGGCGAGTTCTTCGATGCTCCGCGTCAGCCTCACGCCATTATTTATCATAAGTTTATCAAGTTCAGTACCGCGTGTGTCCGGAAATTCGGCACACAGAATTATATTGAGATTCTGATAAATCCCATTAGCCGAAAACTTGCGATTCGACCGACCACCAAAGAAAATCGTAATAGTGTAATGGCGTCAAAGCCGGAGAAAGGTATTCTATACCCACGGTTAATCCCAACCGCCGCTTTCAGTGAGACGATGTTCAAACTTCTTGGTTGGAACATCGAATACAAATACCGCATTTTAGGCACTCTCTATGAGCAGGATGGCGTAGTTGCCTATATCTTTGATACCGTTGACTCCGAGGCATATTTCAAGCCTAATGTGCTTTCTAAAGAAAACGGCGAAGAAGACTGTATAAATGTGCAGCCGTTGATGCCATCCGGAAAGCGCATTCGTGCAATTCCCGAATCATGGACAAGTTCCTTTGGTAAGCAGTTCTATGCACAGGAGAAGTCCGTAACGGAACTTCAGCGGCAGAGCGAGGAAGATTGGATGCTCCGTTTGGAGGGCCAACTTTTCGAGACCGGCAACAAGCTCCATGTGACGGCGTTTGAAGAACTCAAAAGTTTTATCACGCAGGAATTGCAGGGCGTAGATATTCAGGAGGTAGTTTATGAATGATATTACTGAGCAAAGGACAATGACAGAGGCCTTTGCTCCCCCGGCGGACTCAGAGCTGCACAAAATCCCGGTATTAAAAGACGAGGAAGAATTGATTGAAATGAGCACGGACTTCAACCTGGAGGAATTCCAGGTTGTCCGCAGAGAGTTCTTTGCTCATATTCGTGAGCCTGCGGTTACATTCAATAACCGCAAATTCTATGTGAATTCAGCTTGCCTGACCAAGTTTCCGCACACAGACTATGTCCAGGCCCTGATCAATCCTCATACTAAGATTTTGGCTCTCCGTCCCTGTGGTGAGAATGAACGAGGGTCGTTCCAGTGGTGTTCAATCGGTCAAGACAAAAGGAAGCCGAGGCAAACAACATGTACGCTGTTCTTCCTGAAAATGTTTGACATGATGGATTGGAATCCCGATCACCGCTATAAGATGCTCGGGAATATCATCTGCGCTAATGGCGAATACCTGATAGCATTTGATTTAACATCCACCGAGGTGTATCAGCGTACATATGATGCGGAAGGTGCTAAATCAACGGCATCAAGGACGCCGGTATATCCGATTGGTTGGCAGAACCAATTCGGTATGACATTAAATGAGCACAAGCAGTCTATGCTCGTGAACATATTCGATGGCTATGCCATCTACTCAATCAAGGAAAATAAGGCAGTTCGGCAAAGTCCGACAGCAACTGTGACTACCGACACAGTTGCACTGCCGGAAGGAGAAATAAATCATGAGCGAACAGACTCGACAACAAGTGACTATAGCGGTTGACTTGAAAAAATACCGTATTCGCATTCATCGAAGCACACTGGCTTTGCTCGGGACACCCAAGTATGTTCAGTTCCTTGTCAGCCCTTCAGCTATGATGCTTGCTATCCAAGGAACGGACAAGAGAACAAATTATACTCATCGTGTAAATTTGGCTGCGCTGCATCCGGATAACTCCTACGAAATTTACAGCACCTCATTTGTCAATAAACTTTGCTCCTTGGTGGAAGGATTAGATAGCGCTTACGCATACAGACTGACCGGAGAGATTATAGCAGAAGAAAATGCAGGTGTTTTTCCACTCAGTTCTCTCCATAAAATTGATGGGTTGGAGGAGCGATAATGGAGTTGAAAAGGCTGAAAATAGACGAAGAATTCAGACATTTAATCCGTCCGCTGCGGCACAGAGAATTTTTGCAACTCGAGCAGAATATTATAAATGACGGCTGTCGTGACCCTATCGTTGTATGGCATGACACCATTGTGGACGGTCATAACCGTTATGAAATTTGTATGCGCCACAGCATCCCCTTTGATACAAAGGATATGGAATTTGAGTGCCGAGAGGCTGCTGTCGCCTGGATATGTGCCAATCAACTCGGAAGAAGAAACATTACCGAAGAGACTCGCAAGTTCCTTATTGGTATGCAGTACGAGAATGAAAAATTGGTTACCCGAATTCGCAATAAGATAGGGAGAAATCAGCACACCCTGGATATATCCACAATGGACGAAGAGGATGCGGACAAGGCTTGCCGCCATTGGACGGCACAGAGAATTGCCGAAGATAATAATGTGTCGGCTGCCACTGTGCAGAAGTATGCCATATTCACGAGAGCGTTAGAAGAAATCGGAAAGAAAGAGCCGAAATTAGTGCCCAAGATTCTTTCGGGGCAGTACAAGATTGCCCATAAGCATGTGTTGGAAATGGCGGAACTAAATCCGCAGGATCTTCGGCGAATCAATCGGAAGATTGATCGAAATCCTGCTGAGTTTATGCATTACAAAGCCACGCGACCGGTTGTGCAAGGGAATAAAACAGTTTATTCCGAGGGAGATATTTCCACGGGGCCTTCCGTGAAGGATATGCCCGAGTATGATCCGGATGCGGAAATCAGCAGTCTGACTCTAACGATTCCTTCATGGAAGAGTTCTATTGAACGGGCAAAGAATACGGCAGACCTCACCATCGTTTCTCCCCAGGCTAAAGGTGACTTGGCACAGGCTTTGCGTGAGCTGCGAAATACGATAGCGGATATGCTGTCGGAAGTGGAGGATATATAACATGGATGATTATTCGCCGTTTGTGCCGAATGTTCATTTCGAGAAAATTCCAATCAAAAACCTGGTTTCGAACCAGGATTATCAACGGAATCTGTCGCAGGCGCGTATTGAGAAAACGGCAGAAAACTTCGATCTGTTTCAAATCAATCCTGTAAAGGTCAGCCGAAGAGACGGGATCAATTATGTTTTTAACGGGCAGCATACCATTGAAATTGTTGCACTTGCTTCCGGCTCTCGCGAAACTCCGGTATGGTGCATGATCTATGATGATCTATGCTATGAACATGAAGCCGATATCTTTGCCAATCAGATGAAATTCGCAAAGAACCTTGCGCCTTTTGAAATTTTCGTAGCGAACTTGGAGGCTAAGAACCAAGAACAGCTTATGATTCGAGATTTGGTGGAGTCTTACGGTTTGAAGATATCTGCCAAGAGAGCGCCGGGGCACATCTGTGCTGTATCCACTTTGGAGGCTATTTACTCCAAATACGGATACCAGGTTCTCAACCGTGTTCTTCGCCTGATCATCGGCACATGGGAGGGAGACTCCAATTCTTTCTCCGCCAACATTATGAATGCAGTTACCAAGCTTTGCGTGGTGTATAAAGATCAGTTAAAGGATGAGGTGTTCAGCGAGAAACTCGGTGCTGTTTCCATTAAGCAACTGACTCGTACCGCCAGGGATCGCCGGAAGGGGTCAATGGGCTTTGCCGAAGCGATGCTTTTAGAATATAACGGAAAAAGGAAAAGTAATGCGGGCAAACTATTCATGAACAAACTCTATGCTCGGGATGTTTCTCTCTGGATTGAACCGGACGAAAATGAGGATTTTGACGATTCAGAAGCTTTTGAGAATTTCGCTATCGGACAGCTTGGCGAAGATGAAGAAAGCGATAATAACGAAAGCAATGCTTAATAGAGTCAGCGAATAAGCAACTACGGCTTATTCGCTGCTTGCTGTTTTTATTTTTCGAGGTATTCTTCAAGTTCATATCCGCCGCCGAGTATAATTTGCAGTCTGCCGTCATGGTAGACTTTTATACATTCTACCATCTGCCGGACAATTGAGTCATCATAGGTATCTTTATTTTCTTTTCGTTTGTCAATGGTGTCCTGGATTTTCTTAATCCGCGCTTGAAGTTCTCCGTCCTCACTTTCACTTTCTCTAATTGCCGTGATGCGCCCCGAGAGTTGCTCGATTTGCATGGAGATGTTTTTGAACTCATCTTCATAGTCCTCGGCATCACTATCTTCCTGAACGCTCAGTGTTACAAGGTCAAGCATACGCTTATTAAGGGCATCGATTCTTCTTTCGAGCAGGTCGATTTCATCTGAGCTGCCGTTGATTCCTATGGCTTCCCCGATGGTGGATTTCATCAGCATTAGGTAGGTGGATTCGTCTTCGATATTGAATCGATTTAAGGCTCTTACAATGGCTCTTTGCAGTGCCTGCTCATCGACGGTGATTGAGTCGGCGCAGTATTTCTTGCCATAGTCAAGGCGGCTCATGCATCGCCACACGATTCTGTGCTTACCTCGGATGTTCCATGTTACTCTTTTGTACCTGCTCCCGCACTCTCCACACATCATTACTTCCGTGAGCGCGTATTTGGAATACTTTCCCGAGGCGGTCAGAGCCACCTTTTCAGACTGCGGTGCTTTTGCCTTTCTTCGGGCGGATTCCTCTTGTGCCTTATTGAATATCTCACGGCTGACAATGGCAGGGTGGCTGTTTTCTACGAGCCACATGGGTGCTTCACCTTCGTTGGCTTTTCGCTTTTTTGAGATTGGGTCAAGTGTCACCGTTTTTTGCAGGATGGCATCTCCGCAATATTTCTCATTTTTCAACATTCGGATAATCATTGATTTACTGAAGTTCAGTTTCTTGCCGGGAATTTCGATGTTTTCGCCTTGCAGGATTTCGGAGATTTCATCGGTGGACTTGCCGGAGAGGTACATATCGAACACTCTTTGCACTATTGCTGCTTCCGATGGGACGATTTCGGGGTTCCCGTCCTCACCTTTCTTGTAGCCGAGCATTCGGTTATACATAAAGATGGGTCTGCCTTCTTCGAAGTTCTTTCGGTGCGTCCAAGTAATATTCTTGCTGATGCTTTCGGATTCGGATTGTGCGAATCCTGCGTATATGACAAGGTACAATTCGCTATCACTTTTCAGCGTATCGATGTTCTGTTCCTCAAAGTAGATGCCCACGCCGATTTCTTTGAGTGATCTGACATAGTCAAGGCAATCCACAGTATTTCGTGCGAATCTCGATACTGACTTTGTTATGATCATATCGATTTTACCCTTGTGGCAGTCATCTATCATCTTTTGGAATTGAGGTCTTTTGTCTGCTCTCGTACCTGAGATGCCCTCATCGGCATACAGCCCTGCGAACTCCCACTCCTTATTTGAAGCAATCATTTCGGTATACACCTTCATCTGATTGGTATAGGATGTGAGTTGTTCCTCGCTGTCGGTAGACACTCTGCAGTATGCTGCAACTCGCTTTTGACGATGTTGCGCCTTGTCTACTATGAAGGATTTCTTCGGCTCGATGAGGGTAATTGTTTTCTTTGGAATTTTGGTTACTGCCATTATTCATTCTCTCCTTCGGTGATTTCTGTCCCTACCTTGGTGTAGAGCCTGACTTTCCCCGAACTTGAGAGTGTGACATAGTCTACAAGGTCGGAGAAGTAATCGTAATTAAAGTTTTCCTGGGGTTTCATCATTGAGGCTCGTTTCCTTGCAATTTGAGCGACAATCATTTTCTTTGCCTGGGTTTCTTTATATAACTGACTTGCGATGTCACTAACCTTCTCGACAATGTATTCCTCGCTCGGGTATTCCTTCTCGAGTTCGGTATCCACTTGCCGTTGCAGGCTTGCGACCGTCGGGGAGTCAACTATCCTTATCTTGGGCTTTGGTATCAGCAGTTCGCTGTTTTCGATAATGCGATTCATGAGGATGGCGATTTTCTGTAGGAGGTCGCCGTCGCTGATACGCAGTCTCTTTCCGCATTCTGCATTTTGGCAGGTCCAGCTTTCATTGATTTGTCGTTTCGAGCAGACTCTGCGTAGCATCGGGCTTCCGCAATCGGCGCATTTGACTCTGTTGCGGAGCAGGGCGATGCCTTCGCATTCTCTTTGTACGGTATTGCGCTGCCGTGCGGCTTTCATGGATACCGCACCCTCGTATGTATCTTCATCGATGATTGGGTCGTATTCATCGTCCCCGATGTACTTTGCGTTGTCGATAATTCTTGCAATTCTCGCTTTATCCCATGTATCCGTCTTCTCGGTATAGGGGATTTTCCTCTGCGTGAGGCACTCCGCTATTTCTTTGAGGGAAGCACCCTTGATGTACTCATCAAAGATTTCTCGGATAATTTTGGCTTCGGTGTGTTCAATCACCGTTCGCCCTTCACGGATGGTGTATCCGTATGGAATAAAGCGTGTCTTTTTCATTGCGGTTTCTCCTATATCAATTCAGTGAATTTCAGTCCGCCGAGCAGAGTGACGGTCAATTCATCTGCGTTATTGAGTGCCATTCCTACGATAATTTCCTCGAAAAGCTTCTCATCGAACTCATCCAAGGGTTCTTCTATTTCGTCAATCAGAGATTTTAGTTTCCGCACATCTTGGAGCATTGTAAGTATTCGGGACTCGAATTGATCCTGCCGATCTTCTTTGAGTGTGCAGAGCTGCTTTTGCATCTCTCTGACTTGGGACTGATGTATTTCGGGGGCAAGGTATCCTTTTGAGCGAAGCTCATTCAGTTTTAGAATTGTGGCGTTTATCTCCGCAATCTTCTGACTGATCTGCATCGCTGTTTTGTTATTTCGCTTGTATTTCTGTGTTGCGCTTTCAAGCTTGGCGATAACTTGACCGAGGATGTTCTCTTGCCCGAATCGTAGCTTATTCACCACTGATAGGAAACCGTCATAGATTCGTTCCTCGCTGTAGTAGTTGGAATTGCATGATTTTGTGTTTTCCTCATGCTTGGCGCAGACCCATTTGACTCCACCGCTCCGAACCTTTCGGCGATAGAAAGAGCCGCATTCGGAACATCGAATGCGGCTCGTAAGGGGGTAGGTATTGAATGTTATTGATTTGGTGAACTGCTCTTTTCGTTTTTGGAGGAGGACTTGCGCTTTATCAAAGGTTCCTTTCTCGATAATGGAAGCGTGTGTGCCGGTGGCATAGTACATATCTTCTTCGCCGCGGTTCTTGGATTGCTTGAACGGCACAGTCGTGTCACGGTATGTTTTCTGATAGTGGCAGTCTCCGATATACCTTTCGTTGGAGAGCATATAGGAGATTTTAGTGGATTTCCATTTTTCTTTGCCGTTTTTTGTGGGGATACCTCGCTCGGTCAGCACCTTTGCAATTTCCGTTGTAGACATACCGTTGAGATAGGAGTGGAATATCCATCGCACGATATCGGCCTCGGGGGGATACTCCACAAGTTGCTTGTTTTCAAGTCTGAATCCGTATGGTGCGTTACTGTCTACATAGATGCCGAGTTCCATTCGTTTGACGATAGACAGGCGTTGATTTTGAGAAATTGCTTTGGATTCTTCTTGAGCAATTGCGGTGAAGGTATTGAGCAGCATCTCATCGCCGAGGGACTGAGTATTGATGCCTTCTTTCTCAAAGATTATGCCGACGCCGAGAAGTTTCAGCTTTCTCACATACTCCAAGGCCTCTTTTACATTTCGTGCGAACCGGGACACCGATTTTGTGATAATGAGGTCCAGTTGATGTAATTCGCACATGCGGATCATCCGTTGGAACTCGGGGCGATTTTTGGCTTTCATGCCGCTGATGCCTTCATCAGCAAAAATCTCAACCATGATCCACTCGTTCTTTTTCTTCTTTGCAAGCCTGGTGTAATAATCAATTTGAGTTGCGTATGAGTTTAGTTGATCCGCAGAAGAGGAGGAAACTCGACAGTAGGCTGCCACTCGCAATAACTTAATTCCTTGCCTTGATATCGGGGATATCAGCATCGGCTTTGCCATCGTTTTCTCTCCTTTCCTTGGTGGTGAGGTTGCGCATACATTTTATGCGCAACCTCTTTTCAACACAACATTATATCCATAGAACCGCACAAGTCCAGCAGAATCTTGATATTTTTCAAACTTTTCAGTCTGCGATTATAATATCGGCACCGGTGAGTTTCTTATAGTATTTTTTCGCTCTGCTGTACTCCTGGATACTGATTTTGCCGTCATCACGAAGGCTTTTCAGGATGGCGATAATCCGAAGAAAGTTTGCGGACTTGGTCTGTTTCTCTGCTATCATTTCCTGTTCTCCTTCTTTTCTCCGTAGTATTCTTCGTCCTTAACGCCTCTCATGAAGCTCTCAATTTCTTGAGCGGAGTCCACCTTGGGGAACTTATGAAGGGCTTGCCCGATTTTACCGGAGTAGGACTTTGAGATGGCTCTCGGGTCCAGAATGGACACGACACCGGTATCGCTTTCACAGCGAATGAGTCTTCCTACGCCCTGACGGAGTTTGATCAGCATATTGGGGGTGCAGTATCTGTCTACGAAATCTCCGACGCTGTCGCAGTTATTCTTCTTTTCCTCCATGAGAGCGCTTCTCATCGGGAATGGCAACCGAACAATAATTACGGATGAAAGACAGTCACCTACACAGTCAACTCCTTCCCACATAGAGCCGGAAGCAAAAAGAATACCGTTCTTCGATTTTTTGAAATCGGTAATGGCATTTTTATTGCTGCGGGTCATGCAGATGGTATCGTATGCGGTCAGTCTGTCACGCAGAAGGTCGTGTACAAGGTTGAGCGTTTTATAGGATGTGAAGAGGATTGCTGTATGACCGTTTGTGGCTTTGATAATCCTATAAATCTCATCAGCGATGGTTTTGAAGTAGTCCTCGTTGTCGTTGTCCGGAGTGGGCATCCCCGTGGGAATGTACAGCCTTGTGTGGTTAGTGTAATCAAAAGGCGATTCTGTACGGGACTCCAAGAGCAGGCGATGCGGAATAAAGTCCAATCCGTTTTCCGCTTTGAAGTATTCAAAATCCGTTCCATCCGAAAGCGTACCGGAGGTCAGCACATAGCTCACATTTCTGTCCCAAATTTTACTCCGGAAAATGTTGTTGATATCTTTTGGGGTACTGCATAACGAAAGAAGTCCGTTTTCATCCGTATCCAACCAAATGGTGGACTTACTTGTCTTATTGATAGCGGTAATCGCTGTTTTCAAGTAGCTGCCGGTTACGGTGATACCGTAATTGCGTTTGATCTTCATACCTTCGATTTTATCAATGAGGTACATAATCTTGTTGAGTTTGGCTGTCTGAAACACTGACAGAGAAATAATATTTCCTCGTTCTTCTTCAATGTCGCTGTGCTGCTTCTTGCGAAGGCTGTTGAACAGGGCATCGTTTTCCTTGATGATATTTGCGAGAAATTCTTTGTACTTATCCCTGTTGGCCTTGGTTGAGCAAAGAATTTTTACTGCGTTTACATAGCGGGGAATGTCTTTTTCTCCGATTCTCTCGCCAAATGTGTCTTCGGCCGCCTCTTTGAACTTATGCGCCTCATCCACGACCACAAAGCAACTCTCGCGCAGCAGAGGGGGATGGTCGTCGGTCTTCGTTTTTTGGGACATGAGGTACATATTATGGTTTGTAACTTGAAAGTCCAGGTCGGGAAGGTCGTACATCCGTTTAGCAAATTCGTTGTATGTACATTCTTTCTTTCGCGCACAGCCTGCGCATGTACCCTTAATACAGATTCGGCTCTTAATCGCTCCGCTGATGCGGTATCTGTCCAGGTCAATTCCTGCACGCAGGTTGCTCATCTGCTCGAGTGTTTCAATGGTGGTCTTGTATTTTTCGGGATACATACGGATATTCTTGAGAAAGTCATCGAAACGATAACGGCAAAGGTAGTGTTCCTTGCCTTTGCGAAGAACCGCGGTCAGCGGTCGCTCAATAATGTAATAGTCTAAGAGCATTTTGGAAAGGTGGGGGATTTCACGCTCCACCAATGCTTTCTGCAATTCAATGCTCGATGTGGTGATGGTTACGGGCAGGTTCTGCCTGTAAGTAATGCCGTTGTGGTGTTTGGCTACAATGGCTGCCACCAAATATGAAAGAGTTTTGCCTGTTCCGACCTCCGCTTCACAGAGAGCAACCTGCTTTTCGGTAAAACCGATATACATCTTCTTTGCAAGAGCAATCTGTTCTTCCCGAATGTTATATCCGTTATTGGGGAGAATGACACGGAAAATTGAGTCAATAACCGTGAGGGGATCATCCGCAAAGCGATTGAGGTATCTCATGTCTCCGGTATATTTCACGGAGTAAAGAATATGGGGGATTAGCCGTTTGTAGGATGCTTCGGTATAGAGATTGCCGGGGTTCTTGGTAATAACGAAAGAGGCGAGACCGGTGCTCATATCGATGGCAATGTAATCCACCTTATGACGCAGGTTTGCGTGATAAATAATATATCGGTTTTCAAAAGTAAAATCGTAGGTGCCGCCTTTATGGGCTTTTCCCGCGTTTTGGTATGCTTCAAAGGTTTCGTTGTCGCTATAAGTAATTTCAAACATTTCTAATGTCTCCTTGTTTCTTAGTGATTCAGATTTGTTTGAGCGACAGAATGGTATGCAGGAGCATTACTGCTCCTGCACAGTAGTTCCATCGCTCAAACGCAAATAATTCGTTATTGAGCTTTGGATTTAAGGATGTCGAGTATCTCGCAGCATATTTCCCCGCGGTCGGATTCGCAATGGGGGAACGAGCATCATATATGGTGTAACAGACATGGTTTTCAGCCTGAAACAACATATCACGCCTTCCGGCGAGCTGATTTTTGCAGAAGTATCCTTAGTTCTCCACCGGAGTCATGGCCAATCGAAATATGCTGTACATCTTTCGACTCGGCGCAGAATGTATCGCTCATCCACTTGCGTGGAGTCATGGCGCTTCTGTCCGACAGCTTTCCTTTTACGGTCCGGTGAGTTTATACCTCGGCATCCTTTCGTTATTCGGTTTTCAAGGTGCAACAGAGGCTGTATGAGTCCTCTCATTCCTTATTTGGGAAAAATCCAAAGGCTCACAACCAAAAATCAGAAAAATTTTTTCAGTTTCTCGAAAATGGCTTTTTTGCGCTTGCTCACCGCCTGCTGTGTCATACCGAGATGCTTGGCAATCTCTTTCTCGCTAATCGGTGTTTTGGACAGATATAGGCAGTGGATGATACGGTATTCTTCTTTTGTGAGGGCTTGTAAAGCCTTTTTCAAAATTTCAAGGTCGAGGTGGTGCATCGCCTTGGCTTCCAAATCGACATCTTCGTCCGCAACGGTATCAAGCAGTTCGAGGTCATCCTCGCCGGGGACTGAAACAAGCGTATTTGCCGACACAACTGTAATGTTCAGCTTAGTCATCACTTTGTAGCGATAACGATCCCGTTCCCGCTGTGCTGCACATGCCGTAATCATTTTGGGTTCTGCTTCAATTCCGATCTTGTTGCCGTTCTCATCAATGTCTACATGGAAGCATCTTGATCTTCCGTTTTCTGTCTTGAGGAAGTCATACAACGCCTTCCCTTCCAGCAGGGTGTATCTGATTTTTCCGTCCGTGGACAAATAAATACCGTTATTGTCTTTGATATAGAATTTGGTACTCACTTTCGTAATCTCCTTAAATTTTTGAATTTTGGGTGAAATCAAAAATTCGGGTGATTACGGATATCCGGCTATGTAGCACTGCCACTGTTTCACTGCATCTTCTCCTTTGCGGTTCGGTGTAGTGAAACAGTCGGCAATATAAAATAATTCCGTTATATTTACATACATAAAAAAGTCCTTTCCCGGGCAAGCCGAGAAAGGACTCCAATTACCGTACAAGTATTTTAGGGCACAAAAAAGCGCCGTACAAATCAAGACCAATAGATATGGTTTTCCATACTATTCAGTCTCAACCTTGTACGGCGCTTGGAAATCACGGTCTTTCGACCGGCTCTGCTTGCACGAATTAAAGTCTGTTATTCAGTTGTTTTTGGCTTTCAATATAAGCCGTTAAATATTTCACCGTCGATTCCGTAAATGTCGTCTATCGGAATTACGGTTTTATCGGTGAATATCAGCTTGCGCTCATATTCGTCAACACGCTTGATTACTCCGGTATGCGTCACATACTCTCCGCCGTTCTTTTTACTGTCCGGCTTGAAGTAAGTTACGGATATTTCCGGCTGCTCATCGGACAGTGAAACGGCATAGTTCAGCTTATCGTTCAGTGTACTTATCGTGCCGTCATCAAGCTCTATACGCTCGTCCGTCAGCCGTCCGGCTTCCTTTACCTGATCGTCATATCCGGTCAGAGCCGCAAACGGAGAAAATGACGCGGCACGGTTTATTCGGGGCATTCGCTGCCGTGTTGTCAATTCGTGATGCGGAAGATTTATTATATCCGCATAAAGTTTTTCTGCGCTCTCACTCATACTATTTGACTCCTTCAGCCGATTCTCCGTGCTCTTGCTTTAAATCCTCCGGAAAGAACAAAGATCGATATGGGAAATGCAAGAAAAAACGGCGCATATGTCCACAGACCCGCATCAGGTTTTATATCCGATCTCATGACCCGTGAAGCATCGTCCGGATCATACCAGACTGTAACAACATCTCCCACATCTTCATTTGGAAAATTTCCTTTAAAACTATCCTGCCCTCTATATTTCGTACCATCAACTTCATATTCAAAATATATAATATGGGAAACATGCCAACCGGTTTTCCAATCTGTAATTACCGCCTTCGTAGAAACCCAATTGCTGTATTCTTTATCTTTAACGGCGGTCAGAATTACGGATAAAATGACCGTTATAATTATAACAATAACAAGCTGTACCGCTTTGTAAGATAATATTTTTCTCACGCCTTGTGACCTCCGACCTGTTCGTTGCGTTCTCGGGCTGTTGCGCCCTCCTGAAAGTTCATACCTTTCAGAATAGCGTTCTTGCCGAATCGCTTTTTTATGCCGATAATCGTTCTCTGCATTTGTTTTTCCTGTTCAAGAGCCTGCCTTTCGGCTTGCTCTTTCTTTTCCTTTTCAACAGGGTCATCGAAAAGCGATATTTGCTCGGCAACGGTTTCGTTTTTTACATCACCTTCTCTGACAAGCTTGCAGGTAGCAACCGTAATACGGCGAACGAGCAAATCCTTGTTTATGATGCGGTCAAACAGGTTCATTGTCGCTTCTGTTATGATGTGCGATGACGATGTCTTTTTCTCTAAATTTGCCGTGCCGTGCGCGTGTTTCGGTACTTTACGCCCGTAACGGTCGGTTGTAACATCTCCGTGATACCTTGCGCTGATTTTCGGATCGGTCAGATTTTCTATATCATACCCGATATCGAGCACAATCTGATCGGTTACAAGTCCCTTATCCACAAGGTCAAGCACATGTTGGTCAATCATTTCACGGACAATCAGCTTTGTTTTTTCGTAGTTATACGGACATTTGAGCACCTGTCCCACGCTTAAACTGTTGGAGGACGGCTTGTACGCCTTTATATCGGCAATGGTTGTCGGCTCCCAGCCCCAAGCGCGGTCTATAATCAGTTCCGCATTAACGCCGAATAACTTAAACAGCTTTGCCTCGTCATAATGCGAACAACGGGCAATATCGCCCATAGTATACATATAGTTCGCTTCAAGCTTTTTGGCAATACCGCTGCCGAGCATCCAAAAGTCCGTCAGCGGCTTATGCGTCCAGAGTTCCTTACGGTATGACATCTCATCAAGTTCGGCAATACAGACGCCGTTCTCGTCAGCAGGCATTTTCTTTGCGGTGATATCCATTGCGATTTTGGCGAGGTACATATTCGTTCCGATGCCTGCCGTTGCGGTAATACCCGTGTTCGCAAGGACATCTTTTATCATTGTCTGTGCGAGTTCTCTCGCGGTGCATTTGTAGGTTGACAGGTAATGTGTAAGGTCAATGAACACCTCGTCTATGGAATACACATGGATATCCTCTGGAGCAATGTATTTGAGATAGATAATATAGATCCGAGTGCTGTATTCCATATAGTAAGCCATTCTCGGCGGCGCGGCAATATAACTGAGAGCCAGGTAGGGGTTTCTTGCGAGTTCTACGGCATTATATGATTCGCAGTCGAGTTTATGACGCGGTGCATTGTATTTGCGCTGCCGATTGATTTGCTCAACCTTTTGGATAACCTCAAACAGTCTTGCTCTGCCGGGGATACCGTAGGCTTTCAGCGACGGCGTAACCGCAAGGCAGATGGTTTTCTCGGTCCTGCCGACATCCGCAACCACAAGATTGGTTGTCAACGGATCAAGCCCGCGCGTTACGCACTCAACGGAGGCATAAAAGCTCTTTAAGTCAATGCAAAGATAGGTTCTGTCCACTTTTATACCTCCGTTTCCTTATATCGCTCTTTGCAGATAAATCATATCTGTAAGCCTTACTCCGCATTCATAAATCGGGTGATCATAGTTGTCTATAAAAAAGTTCTTAATGCTGTGCGTCTTTACAAAACCGCATTTTTCATAAAACGGAACAGTCAACGGACTGTCGCCTGTACCTACCTGCAACACCGAATACTTTCCTTTATGCTTTTCGGCAATGTATTCCACCATTTTCTTTGCATAACCGTTTCGCTGAAATTCCGGCTCAGTTGCAATGTTCTTGATTTCAAGAATTCCGTTTCCTTCGTCAGTAACAATACACTCGCATTTCACACCGCCGTCCTCCAAAACATACATAGTGCCTCTGTCTATATACCGGTCTATCATGCTTTCTTGCTCATCGGCTAACAGAAGCAACGCAAGATAATCTTTTTTATTTTGTTTTACTTCTCGTATCTTCATAACCGTACACCTTTTTTAGCCTTTCTCACAACATACGGATTTATGAGTAAGATATTTCTTTTTAACCGTCTGAAATAGGCGAGATTCAGCGGTTCCTCCAGCTTGCATTTGCGGCACTTGACCTGAACATACCCGCTTGTCAGCTCGTATATTTCTTCAAGGCGAAAGCCGCAGACGGGACATCGCAGCGTCCTGCTTTTCAGTTTTTTTACTTCTTCACGGGATTTCCGTATCTTTTCGGCAACCTCGGGTGTGAGTTGACCGTATCTGCTGTCGTATAAAATCTCTCCGGTCATTTCGTACCTCCGAGCTGCAAGTCGTTCTCCAAGTATACGGTCAGATCACGGGGCATCAGAAGCCCCAGTGTTTTAAGCCGTATAACCAAAGCCTGAAAGGATACGCCCATACAGTCAGCCATTTTGCGAAGCTTTAGTTTGTCCTCCGGGGCAAAGACATTCCAGCCATATACGGGCAGTCCGTTCTCGCATTTGTATTTTTTCATAACCTTTCGCAAAATAAACCGGGGCATAAGAAAAACCGACGAAAGCCTATCGGCTTGCGTTTCGGAAAAAGACATCAATTCCTTTTGTTCTTTTATTGTATACACTCGCTCCGGATCAAATTCATTATGAAAGCACCCGACATCCTGCATTGGATTCTGTTTCGCAATAACGCTGTGCGCGCCCTCGTGTCCGAGTGTAAATCTGCGTCGGCTGCTTTCGTTTTCGTGGAGCAATACCTTGTCCATAACAACCGTTCCTTTCGGAAACACGACCTGTATTCGTTCCTCGTTACGGGAAACCCACAACGGTCGCTTACCGTTGGAAAGAAAGGCAATCTTGTTCGGATCATCTTCCGCAATGTTTTCGTAAACTACGGTAAGTCCCAAATAATCCGTAACCAAACCCTCTATATCCACACATAGGGCGTTATAGCGTTTGGTCTTTCGGAGATACTCTCTTACGATTGTTTCGCCGAGTTCTTCAAGCTCTCCGAATGAAATATAGCTTCTCAAGTGGTGTCCACCTCCGTCTGAATCGGCTCAACATACCATTTGCCGCCGATTCGGTATAGATATTTTTCCGCACTATCGATCAACACCGTGTAGCGAATTCCTTCATACTCATCTTCGGAGGTGCAGCAGTGAAGCGTTTTTCGGATATCAAAGGCTCTGCCGTCGTGCCAATAAATCCGAACCGGCTTTATTGCACCGCCGACGAGCACCTGATAATCTACATTGACATATACCTTTTCCAAGGTAAGCACCTCCGTTTACAGCTTAAAGTCCTTTAATAACATTCTGTGCAACGCCTTGGATTTGCAGGTCATAAACCTCAATGTCCTTATATCCCTTTGCTTTGTTAGCAGAGCGAAGAACGGCGCAGTTCTTTTTCTTATTCCAATAAAAGTATTTCAGATTGTTCAGCCCCTCAAAGAGAGCCACAACAATATCTCCTTCATTTGCGTCCGTCTGCTTACGGACAACGATCCAATCGCCGTCCTCAATACCGGCGTCAACCATAGAATCGCCGTTTGCTTTGAGCAGAAAGAGGTCGCCCGTACCAAACACGGTTTTCGGCAGCTTTACATATTCAAGCACCCGTTCTTCTTCGGGAAGTCCGATGCCGCAGGAAACAGAGCAGTCAAGAATAACCGCATTGTTTCCCGGATCGGTATATTTGCGCGTAACATCGGTTTTGATTTCAGAGCCGTCATAATCAATCATTCCGCGCTCAGCCATATCTATTAAATATCTGTATACCGTTGCCCTCGTCACGCCGACAGCACCGGCAATTTCGGAGGTGGAGGGGGACCTCCAATATTCGAGGTAGTATCCTTCTGCGAATTTTTTGATTTCATTCATAAGTTCAGTGTTTTTAGAACGCATTTTATCGTCCTCCGTTCTATGTGATACAATCTGTATCGGATAGGCTTATTATAGCAGAAGATTATATTCTTTGCAATAGGTTTTCGGTATTCAATTTATAGGTGTCAGATTTTTTCGACAGTAGTAGATTGCACGGAAAAAAGGAATGAAAAAACGCCTGACTTCGTAAGAAATCAAGCGATATGATCATCTGTAAATTCTATACAGCATTTTATCAAATTGTTCTGCTTCAGTCTTTGTTTCATTTGAAACTTCTGATTTCTTCAGCATATCAAATGTGCTTTTACAGCCGATATATGAGGCACCAAGTTTTTTTGCAAGTGCGATACTTGCTTTATTAGGGCATCGACCCTTTCTACAACTCTCTCCATTTGATTCACCTCCCTTGGTGTGTGACATATTACCTCTAAAAACACGATATATCCAGCGATTTCAGCGGAATATACTACACGAAGATATGCCGTATTTATTGGCTAATGTGTCCTTTCCGCTTGAGACGGCACTGAGCGGTCGGGACACAAAAAGAGCC
>OLNY01000439.1_pt1 | contig 39591 bp, 37 predicted proteins | sample 1671981 | NCBI WGS metagenome assembly OLNY01 (sample SAMEA3136632, study PRJEB25190) | human gut metagenome | biome: human gut; feature: human-associated habitat; material: faeces | place: Austria | collected 2013
CGCGTCAAGCGGACGGTCGATGTGGATTTCAAGCCGTTCCGGAGCCAATGCGGCGGCCATCTGCTCGCCCCATTCCATCAGGATGACGGTATGCTCGCCCGGATCCTCCAATTCCTCGTCCAAGCCGAGCGATTCCAATTCGTCCAATAGCCGTCCGACCGTGTCCTGTCCGGGCGCGTAGGCGTTGCCGCCGAGCCTGTAGGCGTCGACGTGCACCAGATGCGCCGGCGAACCGTCCGCGAACCGTCCCTCAAGCTCGCGTGCGATGGTGAAGGTCGGCGAGACGATGGGCTCTCCGATGCCAAGTCCCGCGCCGAACCCTTGCGCGAACGTGGTCTTGCCGGCGCCAAGCGGACCGGACAACAACAGCACGTCGCCTCCACGGGCAAGCTTCGCCAAACGCTCCCCCAACGCCTGCATGTCCTCGCCGGTGGCGGCTGTGATGGTAATGGTGTTGCTCATGCGGCACGTCCTTTGCGGCTGATCAGTTCGATGGACCGTTCCAAAGCATAGACCGGGTCCGAGCCATTGGTTTTGCTTTGCTCGTCGGCCCATGCGAGCATCTGGATGCATGCGCTCATGCCGCTTGACGTCCATCCGGACAGTTGCCGGGTCGCGTTCTTCAACACCCAGGGGTTCGTTTTCGCCTCGGCCGTGGAAATGGTGCCCGCACGCACCGCCGACGCCTTCGCCATCGTCCGCAGCTTCATGGCCAGCGCGCCGATAAGCGCGATCGGAGCGGTGCCCTGTTCCACGGACGATCGCATGGCGATGATCGCGTCCGCCGTACGTCCCGACAACGCGAGGTCGGCGACACGGAAGCCATCCACCTGCGGATTGGAGGTGAGATATTGGTTGACGCGGGCGAGCGTCATGGGATTGTCGTCGAAATCGAAGCATAACTGGCCGACCATGGCCGCAAGCTCGCCGGTCCTATCCCCCAACACGGCCACGAGTTGCTGCGCGGCCATCGGCTCGACGCGGCGTTTGCGCCGTTCGAAGCATTGCATGACGAAGTTGAGTTTGGCCTCGGGCTTCTTCAGGTCGGCGACAGCGTCCTTGTACGCTCCGGCCTTGGTGAGCTGCTCCACCAGACGTTTGCCCTTCACACCGCCCTCATGCTGGCAGATGACGATGCACGCGTCCGCCGGCTCCTTGCACGCCTGTCTGCAGTAAGAGACCATGGCGTCGCCCAGTTTTTCGTCCGCGTTCTGCAGGTTGGTGACGATGACGATGGCGCGATCCGCAAGCAATGATGGGCTTACCGCCTCGTCGAAGGCGTAATGGTCGGCGTTTGCCGCGTCGAGTTCGATGGTTTCCGCGTCGGGATACCGGCGTTGCGCCTCGTGTTTGAGGTCGCGCACCGTCTGGTCGTTCAGGTACGAGTCGCCTCCGTACACGAGGTGGAAGGGCGTGGTGGCTGCGGATGGTTTCGGCATACCATTCAATCTCGCTGTATCGGTGGACAAAACCGGCATGGCCTATTCCTCCCATTGCAGTTCGCGCAATGCCTTCCGAGTACGTTCCATCCACATGCGCAGCCGTTCCACAGGGTTGGCTATCAGACGTTTTCCGGGCAGATCGGGTTCCTGGACCATCATGCGTCCGAACAGCCGGTGCGTCATGATCGCGGCGGCCGCGCAGGCGGCTTCCACCACGCAGACGAGGACCGCTCCCCCGACGCCTCCGGCCCACGGTATCGTGGCCTGGCTGCCGGAACCCAGTTCAAGGGCGGTCAGTTCCATGACCGCGGTGCCCCAGGAGGCCGCACGGGCCAGTTGCAGGCCGAGCCACGGAATCAGCCATGAGACGGCAAGACTGGCCAGGCCGGCCAATGTGGCGAAACCCACGAACGGCGCCACCATCAGATTCGCCGGTATGGAGAACACCGGCAGTTCCGGTTCGATGAGCACCTGGATCGGCAGGGTGAACACTTGCGCCGCTATGGTCATGGACAGAGCCTCGGCCACGAACCGTGGCAGGACCGGTTCCATCCATGCGTTGAGGGTGTCGGCGAACAGCACGATGCCGAGCACCGCGGCGCAGGACAGGGCGAATCCGAAGCTTTGCGACATGTGCGGGCATGCCATCAGCATAGCCAATGTGGTCCAGCTCAACGACGCCATCGCCTGACCTCGTCTGCCGATGAACAGGCATGCCGCGCCGGACAATCCCATCAAAAGCGCGCGGGATACCGAATCCGACGGAAACACGCATGCCGACAGCATGATGTACGACATGGCGACCAGCAGTGCGGTGAATCGTCGCGGCAGAAGGAAGAACGAGCAGACGGAACGCACCAATGCGGCGGTCACGGCCAGATGGCCGCCGCTGACCGCCATGAGATGCACGATTCCGGACCTTTGGAACGCGTCCTCCACCTGTGCGGCGTATGTGGAATCGATGTCGGTGCCATCGCCTTCGACCGGCACGTAGTCCTGTCCGAGAACACCCAATGTCAGTCCGGGGACGAGCACTTTCCCTTGGTCGGAAAGACGTGCGGTTTGGACGAAGAACGCCTCCTGCATCATGCCGATGGCGCGCATCGGCAGGTTTGGCGGCCTGACGTGTTCGACTGTCGTGACGTCGGTCAGCCACAACGGCATGGCACCGTATCGCGCTTTGGAGATGCGGCCCGCGATCTTGTAGGTGCCGTCCTGTTTGAGTTTGCCGCATTCAGGCCGGTCCGCGTATATACGCGCTCGTGCCGAACTGGTTTGCCGTACGCCGTCGATGGTGACCGATGTGATGCGCGCGTCGGCACGGCAGTCGTTCGACCGTCTGTCGGAGATGACGGTCGGCGAGGTGGCGCGCGCCGTGACGACGACGGAAGCGTCGCCTTCCGCGGCCGCCCGAGAAGCCGGGTCGCGCCATTGCAGCAAATCATAGGTCAACGCGCTTGCCGCGCAAACCATCGCAGCGATCGCGCAGACCGTGACGCTCGCATGCCAGAGCGTTATCCGTCGTCGAACGGACGCCGGCAATCGTGGGAAGGGCAGTCCCGCCAGGACCGCCAGCGGTATCATGCAGGTGAGAACGGCCGGCAAAGCGCCGAGCATGCCGTCATGCGACATGCAATATGCGAAGCCGGCGTGCGCGGCCAGACTGGCCGCCCAACCGCATATTGCGGCCGGCAGCAGTCTCCAGTCTCGGCTCCCGCGCTCCCTGGTCAGCCAATCGCGTGTGCCCGTCATCTCACGCACACTTGGTCACGGAACTTCGCCAGAGTCTTCGAACCGATGCCCTTGACTTCCAGAAGCTGGTCGACGTTGTCGAACCGTCCTATCTGCGTTCGATAGTCGAGGATGCGCTGCGCGGTGACCGGTCCGACGCCTTTGAGGGTCTGCAATTCGCCTAGGTCTGCGGTGTTGAGGTCAAGCTGGTTCGATTGCTGCGCTCCGTCTTGCCCGTCATGGCTGTCCGGTGTGGACGCGTCCTGCGTCGGCCCGTTTTCTTGCGGTGCCGGCGTTTGTTCCGTTTGCGGGGCCTGTTGCGGCTGCTGTTGGGCCTGTGAGCGTATCTGCGACCGTGAATGCTGCAGTTCGCTGTAGTGGATCGTCTGTTGGACGAGCATGGTCAGGCTCGCGCACAGCGCGCACGACAAAGTGAGGATCGCCATGAGCGCGTGGAACGGGCGGAACGCCAATCGTGGCCTGTCGCGTTTCGGCCGCTCCCCCTCGTCGGGTTTGTCCGTCGGCCGGACGCCGGCGAGCTCCGCCAATGTCGGTTTCGCGTCATGCGTCTTCCGCTGCGGCATCGGTCGTGCGGGTTCGTGTGATGCGGACGGTTCGTCCGATTGCGCCTCCATGGCCGTAAGGCTGTTGGGGCGGGACGGTTTTTCGGGCATGCCCAATCCCCGCAGCCGCTTCGTGGCGGCCGGCATGCCAGTGCCGCCGTCCGCCGTGTGGATGGCACGGATGGGGTGAGTGCCGCGAAATGCAAATATGCCCATGCATCCAACATTGGAGGATGCATGGGCATACTGTCCAGCCGAAACGGCTCCTGTGGTCGGAGAACGCGGGTTATCCACATTCCTGGCGTGTCGCCATGGTGCGGAAGAACCCGCGTCCTCTTATGCGGGCCGTCTCGTCAGAAGATCATTCCGCGGGAACGATGGAGACAATCTTCGGAGCCTTGACGATGACCTTGCGTGGCTCCTTGCCGCCCAGTCGGTCGGCGACGGCTTCGAGCGCCATCTTCTCCAGCTCCTTCGGATCGATGTCCGGGGAGACCTCGAGCTTGGCGCGCACCTTGCCCTTGATCTGCACGACCGCGGTGACGGAATCCTGTCCGACGTAACGTTCGTCGGCCTTCGGCCAGTCGGCGTGCGCCAGGGATTCGGTGTGGCCGAGCTTGCTCCACAGTTCCTCGCAGATGTGCGGGGCGATCGGAGAGAGCATCAGGATCAGCGGTTCGACGGCGGCGCGCGGCACGGCGTCGAGGCTGGTCAGATGGTTGTTGAGCACGATGAGCTTGGCGATGGCCGTGTTCGGACGCATGGCCTCCATCTCGACGGTCACGTCGGCGATCGTGTTGTTAAGCAGCTTCAGCGTCTTCGTGTCAAGCTCGCCGTCGGTGACGCGCACCTCGCCGGTGGTCTCGTCGATGACGTTACGCCACAGGCGCTGCAGGAAACGCATGGAGCCGACCACGTTGCGGGTGTTCCATGGACGGGATTCGGCCAGCGGGCCCATGCCCATCTCGTACAGGCGGAAGGTGTCCGCGCCGTAGTTCTCATACATGTCGTCAGGCGTGATGATGTTCTTCAGGCTCTTGCCCATCTTGCCGAACTCGCGGTTGGCATGCTGGCCGTTCCATGTGAACGTCGGCTCGCCGTTGGCGTCGGCGGGACCTTCCACCACTTCGGCGGCCGGCACGTACTGGCCGCGGTCGTCGGTGTAGGCGTATGCCTGGATCATGCCCTGGTTGAACAGCTTGTGGAACGGTTCCATGGAGTCGACGTAGCCGAGGTCGAACAGCACCTTGTGCCAGAAGCGGGAGTACAGCAGGTGCAGCACGGCGTGTTCGACGCCGCCGATGTACAGGTCCACGCCGCCGGACTTGCCGGCGGTCTTGTTGTGGTCCGGACCCATCCAGTAGTCGAACTCGTCCTTCTCCACCATGTGCTTGGTGTCGATCGGGTCGAGGTAACGCATGTAGTACCAGCAGGAGCCGGCCCAGTTCGGCATGGTGTTGGTGTCGCGGTAGTAGGTCTTCTTGCCGTCGCCCAGGTCGAGCTCGACCTTGACCCAGTCCTCGTTGCGGCTCAGCGGAGCCTCTGGGTTGGATTCGGCGTCCTCCGGGTCGAAGGTCTTCGGACTGTAGTCCGGCACGTCCGGCAGGTTGATCGGCAGCTGCTCGTCGGGAAGCAGGTGCGGGGTGCCGTCCTCGCCGTAGACGATCGGGAACGGCTCGCCCCAGTAGCGCTGGCGGCTGAACAGCCAGTCGCGCAGACGGTAGCTGACGGTGCCCTTGCCGACGCCGGCGGATTCGAGCCAGGCGTTGACTTTGTCGATGGCCTCGTCCACGCGCAGGCCGTCGAGGCTTAGGGAATCGCCCTTGGCCTTGGTCGCGTCGATGGAGGAGTTGATGACGATGCCGTCATGGGAGACGAACGGCGCCTTGCCCTCATAGTTGGCGAGGTCGTCGCCGGATTCCGGCAGCGGCTTGACGGTGTAGATGACCGGCAGGCCGAACTTGACGGCGAAATCGTAATCGCGCTGATCGCCGCCCGGCACTGCCATGATCGCGCCGGTGCCGTAGTCCATGAGCACGTAGTCGGCGGTGAACAGCGGCAGCTTAGCGCCGGTGATCGGGTTGATGGCGTACAGGCCGGTGAACAGGCCGGTCTTCTCGCCCGCCTCGTCCACGCGGTCCTTGGCGGTCTTGGCTTCGGCGGCCAGACGGTACGCCTTCACGGCCTCGACCGGGGTGGCGTAGCCGCCCTTCCAATCCTCGGGGGTTTCCGCCGGCCATTCTTCCGGAACGTTCTCAAGCAGGTGGTGTTCCGGGGAGACGACTGCGAAGGTGGTGCCGAAGAGGGTGTCGGGACGGGTGGTGTAGATTTCCATGTCCTTGACGCCGTTCGGGGTCTCGACGTCGAAATGCACGGAAGCGCCGTGGGATTCGCCGATCCAGTTGCGCTGCATGAGCTTGACCTTCTCAGGCCAGTTGATGCCGTCAAGATCGGCGATGAGGCGGTGGCCGTACTTGGTGATGCGCATCGACCACTGGCGCAGCTCGCGCTGGAAGACCGGGAAGTTGCCGCGTTCGGACTTGCCTTCGGCGGTGACCTCCTCGTTGGCGAGCACGGTGCCCAGGCCCGGGCACCAGTTGACCGGGGACTTGGAGATGTAGGCCAGACGGAAGTCGTTGAGCACGTCGGCCTGCTCGGCTTCGCTCAGGTCGGCCCAGGCCTTGCCTTCGAAGCCCGGGATGGCGCGCTTGCCGGATTCGAACTGTTCGACGAGCGTGCTGATCGGGCGGGCGCAGCCCCTGGAGCCGGACGGGTTGGTGGCGTCCTCGTCGTACCAGGCGTCGTAGATGCGGGAGAAGATCCACTGGGTCCAACGCACGTAGCCGGGGTCGATGGTGGCGAAGGAACGACGGTTGTCGAAGCTCAGGCCCATGCGGTGCAGCTGGCGGCGCATGTTGGCAATGTTCTGTTCGGTGGTGATGCGCGGATGCTGGCCGGTCTGCACGGCATACTGCTCGGCCGGCAGGCCGAAGGCGTCGTAGCCCATGGCGTGCAGCACATTCTCGCCCTTCATGCGGTGGTAGCGGCTGACCACGTCGGTGGCGAGGTAGCCCAGCGGGTGGCCGACGTGCAGGCCCTTGCCGGACGGGTACGGGAACATGTCCATCGCGAAATAGGACGGGCGGCCTTCGGCGTTATGGCCCTTGCCGTCCTTCAGGTCGCCGTTGACGTTGGCGGCCCAGAAGGTGCCTTCGTCATCCCAGATCTTCTGCCATTTCTCTTCGATGCCCTGCGCCAGCTTCGCGTTGTAGCGGAACGACGGTTCGGCGGATTCGTTCGGTTGCGTCTGCGCGCTTTTCTCAGTGTCACTCATAATGCATGAAATTAGCCGCGCAACTGGACACTTCGCAAGGAATCAACCACTATTCAGGCACGTGCGCCGCCGTTATTTTTCCGATGCCGCGGACGCGCCGGAGGACGGGGCCTTGGCCGTTGCCTTCGGCGGATTCATGGACGCGTCGGGCGTGTATCCGATCGACTTGCCCATGTCGGCCGCGGCCTTCTGCCACGAGCCGTCCTTGACCATGGCGCGCAATGCGGCGTCGATTTGCCCGACCAGCTCGTCCTGTCCTGATTTGACGGCGATGCCGTAGGACCAGGTGGTGTCGGGAACGTCGACGATCTTCAGATGGTCGCCTGTGTTGTTCGACGCCAGTCCGGCCGAGATCGCGTCGTCGGCGGCGACGGCGTCGGCCTCGCCGATCATCAGCGCCGTCATGCATTGCGGATACGTGTCGCGTTCCGCCACCGTCGTGCGGGTGTTTTTCGTGCGGTTGCGGATGTTGTCGTCCGCCGCGCTTCCAGCGACCGCGCATACGGTTTTATCGGACAGGCTGTCGGTCCCGGTGATTTCGGATGCGCTGTCGGAGCGGATGAGCAGCGCCTCCCGGACCGTCAGATATGGTCCGGCGACGTCGGCCTCACCATCGTGGGTCCCGTCCATGGAGAAGGAATCCACGACCATGTCCACCGTGCCGTCGGTGAGCGCGGAGGCTCGCATGGCCGGGGACAGCTGTTTGAACACGATCTGCTTTTCCGCGTATCCGAGGGTTTTCGCCACGTATTTGGCCACGTCGATGTCGAAACCGGAGTATTCGCCTCCATGCAGGTATCCAAGCCCCGGCTGGTCGGCGGCCACTCCTATCGCGATCGTCGGCCCCTGCGCCGCGCCTTCGGTCACCACGGAAACCGATGTGCCGCACGCGCCGGCGCCGGCCGCAAGTAATGCCGCGCATGCCGCCGCGGCCACGTATCGCGCTTTCCCCATCATGGACGTCACTTGAACATGCGCGACCGGGTGAGGAACCAGGTGACGATCGCCGAAAGGACCAGTGAGATGCCGATGATCACCGCGAAGCCCCATGGCTTGTCCGTGAGGGGCATGCCGAGCATGCCTTCCTGGAAGTTCATGCCGTACATGGAGAAGATCAGGGTCGGAATCGACAGGGTGATGGAGATGATGGTGAAGATGCGCATCACGTTGTTCAGGTTGTTCGACACGATCGATGCGAACGCGTCGGTCATGTTGGCGAGAACGCCGCTGTAGATGTTGGCCATCTCGATTGCCTGCTTGTTTTCCGTGATGACGTCGTCGAGCAGGTCCTCGTCCTCCGGATACTGCTTGAGCCGCGGCAGCGTGGTCAGCTTCTCCATGACGATTTCGTTCGATTTGAGGGATGTGGTGAAGTAGACCAATGTCTTGCTCAGTTCCAGCAGCATGAGGATCTCTCGGTTTTGCATGGAGTGGCGCAGCTTCAGTTCGAGCTTGTCGCTTTCGCGGTCGATGATGCGCAGGTAACGCAGGTACATGGTGGCGTTGCGGTACAGGATCTGCAGGATGAACCGGGTCTTCATGTATGTGTTGAAGCCGCGGATGGTGCCTTCCATGAACGGGTGCAGCACGGGCGTGTCCTGCATGCAGACGGTGATGATGGCGGACTGGGTGATGATGATCGACAACGGGATGGTCTCGTACCAGTCGCGGCCGCCGCGTTCCTCCACGGTAGGAATGTCCACGATGATCATCGTGTAGTCGTCCTCGACGTCGACGCGCGAGCGTTCCTCGTCATCCAGAGGGGCGCGCAGGTCGGCCAGGTCGATGCCGGTTTCCATGGACACGTTGGCGAGCTCCACGTCGGTGGGCGCCGAGAGACATAACCAGGAGCCGTTCTCCGGTTTTTGGATTTGCTCCACCTGGCCGTTAATCGTTCTGAACATTCTCAACATGTCTCTCACCCGCCTTTCGCGCTTTCCAACGTTCTATCGCTGTACGGAAGCCCGATCCGCATGCGGAACGATCGCCGGATTCCCGGCTCGCCGCATGGTCGGGCAAACAACCTCATTAAGGATAGTCCCACCGTGAGAATTTGCCGTACGGACGGCGGTGATTTCATCAAGAGTTCACTTTGGATGATGTTTTCGGCGCCGTGTATTGGATGCTTATTGGATGATCGGCTTCCACAGCGGCATGCCGGGCGCACGCAACGATTCGGGACCGTTCTCCCAGTCGGCGAATGATGCGATGGCGGGGCCTTGGTTGAATTCCTCAAGCTTCCAAGTGGGACGGTCCGCGTTCCTGGGGTCGGTGTGCGGGGTCATGCGCGTCCAGAAGGCGTTGCGCATCGCGCCGACGTTGTTGAGATCGTCGGGGTCCATGTCGAGCAGCACCGCCACGGTGGCCACGATCCATGAGCCGTGGCCGACGAGAAGCAATGTGGTAGGCATTGTCTCGTCATGGTGTTTGGCGACGATGTCGCGCACGGCTTCCGCGCCGCGTCGGCCCGTATGGATGCGGCTTTCCACGCCATGCTTGGTTTCGCCTCCCGTGTGGGCGCGCCAGGAATGGTAGTCGTCGGCGTAATGCTCGCAGATCTCCTCGCGGGTCATGCCCTCCCATTCGCCGAAGCTGCGTTCGCGCAGACGCGGGTCGAGTTCCACGTCCAGCCCCATGAGGTCGGCGAAGGCGTGCGCGGTCTGCTGCGCGCGGAACAGATCCGACGAGACGACGAGCATGCGGCGGGCCGCGGCGGGCGCGTTGTTGATTTCGTCGACGTCGGCCAGATGGGCGTTGCCGTATGCGGGTTGCGCGAGCTGGTCGTTATGTTCGGCGAGATGCGCGACTTTCGCCCAATAGTAGGTTTTGGCGAGTTCGTACGCGCTTTGGTCCGCCTGCCACCGTCCGACGATGTCGAGGGGAATGTCGATTTGTCCTTGCAGCCGTCTGGCGAGATTGTATGCGGTGCGTCCGTGGCGCAGGAACAGTACTTCGTCGATCATGGTTCTCGCTTTCTTGGTTTTCGCATCCGATCAGCGGATTGCCCGGAAGCCGACGGGAAACGGTAAAGAAAAAGGCTTCCGAATCTCTCCGGAAGCCTTCCAATCGTGGAGCTAAGGGGGTTCCCGTAGTTTGTTGATATTCCGCCATTCTGCCAGTGTGTCGCGACAACGGGTACCTCGCTGGGTACCTCCACGGGTACCGATTTTCTGGGTTTGAGTTGGACGAGCAGTCTTGAAGTCGCGGAAAAGTTCGCAGGCAGATTCGGTAGGCAGGGCACTATCTGGAAGACAGTGCTAGAACCCGAGAAAATACTTGCGGCTTACGCGGACGATGGCGAGCATGAAGTGCTCGCCATCGTCTCAGAAAATACCGTAAATAATGTTCGTGAATTCAGTTAGACCTGTATCCTTAACTTCTAGTTGCAGGGGGTGTAATATGTGCTGTTGCCCTGAGAATCGAATGTCGCGCAGAACTTGGTGTATCCAGAATTAGAGGAACTATTATTCTGGTTCTGGCTTTGCTGTGGCGCAGACTGTTGGGTCTGGGCATGTTGCGTCGGAGCACTGTAGGTGCTGGTGCCACTGTTCGCACGACTGTAGTTCGTGTTCGAGTAGGTTTGGGTCTGGACTTGCGACTGCTGTTGTGCGGCTTGGCGTGCGGCTTCCTCGGCTTCGGCTTCCGCGTCGGCTTGTTCCTTCGCCGTCTTGGAGTCGTTTACGCTTTTGACGGCCTTGGACACGGCGTCTTTCTGCGCGTTCAGGGTTTTCACGTCAGACTTCTTGTCGTCAACGGTTTTCTTTGCCGTGTCGATGGCGGTTTTCAAGCTTTCACGGGTCTTGTTGTCCTGCACCTTGCCTTCGGAATCCTTGTACAGGGTTTCCGCATCAGTAATGGTCTTGTTGAGCGTGTCCTTCGCATCCTTGACCTGCTTGGCGGTCTTGGACGCCTCCACCTTGCCCATGGCCTTGCCGATAGAGTTGATGGAATCGTTGGCTTCGGTCATATCATTGGAGACGCTGGCGTTGGCCTTGGATACGCTCCACAGATTCCACCTGCCGACGTTTCCGATATCCGGAATGCCCTTCCGGGTTTCACCGGTCTTGACGCTCTTGCTCAACGAGTCCAACACGGCCTTGTCGAGCACGTCCGACTCCTTCGTGGCCTTGACAAGGGATTGCGCTTCCGCAATCTTCTTCGCAAGCTTCGAATCAACTTCCTTGGCCGATTCAACCCGAGACTCGTAGGAACCATACGCACTGTTCGACGCATACGCGTAACCGCTACCAATGCCAGTGATTACGACAATGGCCGCAATGGCGCTGGCTGCGATGATTACGTTTTTATTGGAGTGCTTGGTATTCTTTTGCGCTTGTTTGTCCCTTGATTCCCTCATGTTTCTATTTTGCCGCAAGGGGTGCCCCTCCTGTTTTAACGGTTTCCCGCCTCGGCGTATGCCGACGGTCAACCCGGCTCCAGCCTTGTCCTCGATGCTCTTTACTGCGGGGTGAGGGGACCCCGCACTAGCCGGGTCTAGCCCGGCTAGCGGAGCGGGCGGCTGGCCCTTGGGCGAAGCCTTGGCCTGCTCCGCTTTTCCTTTTTCACGTCTTTTTTACATTCTATTTTTTGATTTTTCACTTCTCTATCACATTGGTAGGTCTTTGCTTGATTCCCACCTTTTTGCATGTTTTTGAGCGCGACACGCCGATGGATTTGGCGATTCGAAAATGGCTATTTTCCAACGTTTTCTTGTGTGGGCAATTCCAGTATACCGTCTTGAATCGTTGGAATTTCAACGTTTTGTGCTTTTTGCCACTTTTGTGTGGACAATTCCAGTATATGCTATACTAACAAAAGGGAATTCTGTAGGTGTTTGCCACATGCTATGCTATGAGTGTCCCCGATGGAACGGGCAACCGCCCCAGAGGGTGACACTGAACCGCCACGTGACTATCACGGCGGCTGATAACTAAATAGTGATAGCAAAGATTCCTTAAGGAGGAATCATGGCACGCAAAAACGGAGGATATTCCGACTTTGCCCCGATTTCAGTCAATTCCGCGACTCTGGCGTCTCAGCTTCTCGCTGAGGATGTGACGGTGGTCGAGGTCTACGACGAGCAGACCAAAACCCGGTCTCCGAAGACTCGTGATGGGTTGACCCAATACGAAATCCAGACGCTGTTTATTCCCTTCGACGGCGATGAACGCCACACTGTCGCGATTGTCCCTGTCAAGATTTGGGCCAAGGCGAAGCCGACCATCAAGGTCAACGCTCCCGTGGCGTTCGTCAACATGAAAGTCACGCCATGGGCTATGGGGTCTAACAATGGACTCTCCTACTCCGCAGATGCGATTAAGCAGGACTGATGACCATGAAAAAGGAACCGATGGTTTCGCGTACCGTATTGATGCCGATAGACCTCTATCGGCGTATCGACACCTACGCGAAGACATATGACCTGTCTTGGTCGGCTGCCGTCCGCAAACTGACGGAAGCCCAGCTGCCCGTCGAGGAGGCATTTCCGTTTGATGGGGTGCCGCTTGACTGACCGGTGGTGGAAGGTTCTGCTCGCGGCTGTTTTGGCGATGGGCTTGACGGCGACGGGTTTTTTCGTCGGCTTCGGTATGGCCTCTTCGCCGAGTTCCACGGTCTACTCGACTGACCCTCAACAGTGTCCCACGGACGCGACTTTCTGCCAGTCGGTGAATATCTGGCGTCGTTCGGACGCGGCTGATGTTCAGCCAAACGCTCCTAAAAATAATAGGTCAAGCGCCTACATAGACGCCTGACCATCTCTCTTGTTTCATCCTCGACGGGGTGAGGGTTGCCGCCCTTGCCCCGTTTTTGATTTTTGGAGGAATCAACATGGAAATTCTATATCTTATTTTGAAGGTGTGTGCAATCCTGGGATTGTTCGCACTAATGTTCCTGCCACTCCACGACGTTACCGCGTGGGATGATGACAGCTGGTATGCGAGATTCACCGTCTCGGCTCTCGCCACGGTGGTATGGGTTGGCTTCATTCTCTTCCTTCCGGGGTATTGGGTCGTGTACGCCGTGATGGTGGCCGTGCTTCTGCTTTTCGGATTGTTCCACCCGGCCTTGCGTAATCTCTTGCCGTTCTGGCGTTGGGCGCTAGCTTTGCGCCATCGGATTAAGGGTGATTCGCCGGAATTTGTGGTGGAACGAGTACTCGCGCTCCGTCCCATTGAGGACGCCACCACGGATTTCAAGGGTGTTCGCGACTACACGGCGTCCTACTCGTCTTACGAGGATGGCGAGGCCATGTTGGACTTCACCTGCCAAATCAGTGGTGTCACGGATGACTTCGTGGACAAGCAAGCACGGCTCGGTCTCGGTGCGATGGGTGCGGAAACCTACAAAATCGATCACATTGGCCCCGGCCATTGGATGCTGCACTTCTACGAGACCACGCCTAAGAATCCACTTGACGAATCGAAGACCATTAAGGCTTCCGATTTGGCTGATTGGAATGGTCGGACAGTCACTTACGGTATGACCGAGGCTGGCGATTTCGCCAAACTGTCCTATGCCCAGACGTCTGGAATCGTGGTCGGTGGCGTCCCCGGTGCCGGTAAGTCTGCCGGTGCAACTCTGCTCACGTTGCCTCTGCTCGCCTCTCCGAAGGCGTCCGTTGCCATTTTTGACGGTAAGGGCGGCATGGATTGGGCATGGGCGCAACGAGCAGCATCGCTCTACAACAACGACTGTGACCTTGATTTGGAGACTGCCACCGACCAGCTGGAACAGTTGGCGCAGAGGTGCGTAGAGGATTTGAAGTCGCATCCGTGGTCGGAGTCCGACCCTGATTTCTGGCATAGCGGGGCGTCCGCCCTGCACCCGTTCCATTTGGTGGTCATCGATGAATGCCAGACCTTGTTTGACGTGACCGGAAGGTCGAAGGAAGACAAGGCTCTGGTGGAACGCTGTAAGCGTGCGGTTGCAACCATCGTCCGTAAGGGGCGTTCGGCGGGATGGTGTGTCATGCTTCTGACGCAGAAGCCTACTGCCGACTCGATTCCTACCAACATCCGCGATAATTGTGTGGTCAGGTTCGCGCTGCGTGTGACCACTCGCGAGGCCAGTGAAGCCGTGTTGGGAGCCATCCCGGACGGTGACCCGACCCCGACGGAGATTCCGAGTACGCGTCGCGGTGGTGCCGTGGTGCAGGGTGAGGACGGCCACACGGTGGGCGTCCGGTTCTTCTACTTGCCGGTGACCGATGCCGCCAAGGCGTTGGATTCGTCCACGTTGAAGACCGTCACGGACGGGCTGACTGTCTGACGTTTTGACCCTACGAGGGGGCGGGAAACCGTCCCCTCTTTTTGTATCTGAACACGTGGGGGTATCGCCTGTAAAGAGAATGCAGAGCCGTGGCAGGCCAACTTGCAGGAATTGGAGCCGCCGACGTGCGGCGGCGAGAAGAGGACATTTCGGAAGCGTCTACCAAAGGAGTGCGGAGCGGCGGACGGCAGCGAACAGCCGGAAGCGGTGTGAACGGTAGCCGGACGCGTAGCCCCCAGCGGAGCGGACGGCGGGAGAGAACGAAAGCGTCGGCGTAGTGAGCGTACGGGAGACGCGGAAGCACGACGACGTGGGCGTTCCGACATGTCCTCCCCAGCACCAGAGAGAGGGGGCGGGGAACCGATTTCGAAAGCTTCCGAACGGTGGTCACCTGCTTCTCTCCTTCTTTTAATATCAGGCCGCATATTTTCTTCAAAATTTCTAAATCCAAAAAAGGGACGGGAGTCCCATGACACAAAGGAGGTGTCGAAATGCCAACAATCAGCATACGTGCGCACGGGGTGAGTGCGACGAGGAATCAGACGCTGGTCAATCCGGAGACCGGCGAAATAGTCAAACTGACGGCGTTCCAGCCGCCGGAGAGGACTGCGACGAAGGGTTGGACGTCAAACGTGGCTCGTCGGAATGAGCAGCGACTACAGCAAATCGATTTTGACGCTGTGGACGGTGTTCCGGCTTTTGTGACGTTGACCATGCCAGCTCAGCAGATGGCCGATGTGAGCGCGTCGATGTTCCACGGCTGGCTGAAACGGTGGTTGCAGTATATGAAACGCCACGGCATGCAGCACTATTACTGGATATTGGAATTTCAGGCCACTGGTAATCCACACTTGCACGTGTTGGTTTGGCTTGACCATATGCCGGACGCGTTGGAGACCTACAAGGCCCTGAGGTCGTGGGTCAGGATGCTCGACAAGTCGGGCGTGGGAGCTAGGCAGCAGGGGCAGATTTGGGAATCGATCGACCTTGACGGCGAGATTGTAGTAGACGGTGAGCGGGTTCCCGCGCACCCTGAGCACGTTCTTATGTACCTTGCGAAGCATGCCGCGCGTGGTGTCGCGCACTATCAGCGGCAGATAGCCAATATGCCGGAGGACTGGCAATACCGTAGTGGGCGTGTGTGGGGTCATGACAGGGGTCTTCCCTTGCGTGAGCAGCGGGACTACGAGTGCGATTATGCGACGTTCTGGGCGTACCGCCGGTTGGTGCGTCGGTGGCGTGTAAGTGAAGCTCAGTCCATCGTAGACGGCGAACGTAGGCGTGCGGCCATCCTACAAGCTAGGGGCATGTTGAAGTGCGGTAGGCCGGATATCAGCCCTTACAGGGGTGTTTCGGCTTGGCTTCCGGCGTCTGTTGCGTCTCAGCTTTTGGATGCGGCAGCGGACATGGTGGGAGGTGAGAATGAGGAAGACTGAACTTCCGGCACTGATGACCATTGCGGACACGATGGCGTATCTCCAGTGTTCCCGGCAACACGTCTATGACCTGCTGTCCGCTGGTCGGATAAAGACGTACAAAATCGGAAGGCGACGGTACATCGACGTGGACTCGCTCGCTCATTTGTTTTGGTGAAGTAAGGCGTCTCGTTGGGCTTCGAGCTTGGCGAGGCGCTTTTTCATGTCTGCGATTTGGCCGTTCAGCTCTTCTAACGTTGGCTCGTGGCCCATGAGATTGGATTCGATGCCGTTGGCTATCTCGCGCATCCTTTCGGTGCCGCTGGCCCGCTGGTACCTCTCTATAGAGGTTGCGGCGTCGGCATGTCTCCCCCACTGCATGGTGTCTTTTAGGCTTGCGCCGGTTGCGACGGCGGCGGTGATGCTGGTCGCTCGCAACGTATGGAAATGTAAATCCGGGCGTCCAGCTTTGACTTTGGCGGCGTTGAAGTGGTCGCGCAGTCTGTTCGGCGTGATGTGCGTTCCGTCTGAACAGGTGACTATGAAGTCGGTCGGACGTTTGCCGTCGCACGCTTCTTCAATGAGCTTTCCGAGTTGTGGCGGAACCGGCTGTGTTGTGTTGCTGGTGGCCGTTTTTGTGACTTTGAGTCCGCCGTGCTCGTCGGCGGAATGGCAGACCCTGAGAGTCTGGGTCTTGGGGTTCCAGTCTCGCACTTGCAGGCTTACCACCTCCCCTATTCGCAAATCTAGGATGACTCCTAGCCACACTGAGATTCGCGTGGTGCTGGGCATGTTTGCATAGATTTCTTTTAGTTCCTCCGGTGTTGCCGGTGGAATCTGGGCCTGACGGCTCTTGGGCACGGCTGGTGCCTTCATGGTTACTGGGGATTTGCTTACTGCTCCTTCGGCCACTGCCTTGTTGTAGACGGCTTTCAGAAGTTGGAAGGTTTTCTTCCGGGGTGTCGCTCCCCCGAAGTTGTCGAGGTCGGCCAGCCATCGGTTAATGTCTTCCGATGTGATGCCCGTCAAGGGATATTTCCAGAAGAACGCATGCGAAAGGTGAGTAAGGTATTCTCGATGCTTCCTCTTACTGCCTGATGCCAGTTCACTGCCGTCTGTAGCGTAGTTCAGCCACGTCGGGGCGAACTCTTCGAGTGCGTAGTCACAGAATAGCGTTTTACGGCGTTTTACGGCTTCTTCCTGCCGTTTACGGTCGGTGAGGCTGCTCCACTTCGTTATGCCAGCCTTGTCGGCTTCTACGCGGCTTCTTTCGCCATTTAGCCATGCTTCGGCTGATAGCCGGTCTTTGAACGTCTTGGTGATGACCTCGCCGTTATATTTGTATTTTGCTCTGTACGATTTGCGGTCGGCACGGTACACGACGCTTCCGAATTTGTGCATGAGTCCAGTATGACGTGATGGGTGCTCATTTCGGGTACCTCGTCGGGTACCCATTTCGTTGACATTGGCGTACGTTTCCGTACATTCTCTGTTTGCGTCGTATGCCTTGAAATCGTTGGAATTCCGCCGTTTTGGCATGAAAAAAGGGATTCCAGATTGCTCTGAAATCCCTACTTGTGGAGCTAAGGGGATTCGAACCCCTGACCCTCTCCATGCCATGGAGATGCGCTACCAGCTGCGCCATAGCCCCAATGTCTGCTCTGCAAACCTTGTATAAGATACAACACAGAGCAGAATCATGCAATTCGCGGCGTGTCGGGCACGTGGTCGAGGAAAGCCCCGGCCGCATGCCTCATAGGCTATTTCGAAGTGTCCGTCCCATTGCCTGACGTGCCGGATGACGTGCCATTGGGATTCGAACCGTTCGGCGTCGGATTCTGGTTCGTGGATGTCGAACCATTCGGCGTGGTGGTCGTCCCCGCGCCCGACTGTCCCGAATTGTTGGTGCCTGACGTCGATCCGTCGGATGGCGTAGTGGAGTCCGTGGACGAATCCGTCTTGTTCGAATCGTCTCCGGTGTTGGTAGACGAGTCCGAGCCGTCGGTGGACGTTCCGGTGCCGCCGGTTGTGGAATCCGTCTTCTTCCCGGTGTCCTTGCCGTTGTTCCTGTCGGAGTTCGTGGTGGAATCCTTATCGGTGTCCGTCGTGCCGGACTGGTTCTGCATATTGTCCTGCGTGCCGTTGTTTCCGCTGCCGTAGGTGGAATCGCCGGCATTGTCATCCGATGGCGTCTGCTTGCTGTTGACCATGTCACGCACCACGGTATCGGTTCCATGTCCGCCCGTGAACGCGAGGATCAGTCCGGCGCTCACGGCCACGCCGATAAGCGCGCTGACGATCGCGATGACGATCGGCGCACGCTTGCCATGCAGCCAAGCGTCAAACGACGCCCGGCGTCCAGCATGCTGGATACTTCCGCCGGCATTGTCCGGAAGCATGTTCGATTCGCGTCCTCCGGCCTGCGCGGAGGAGATGACACGGCCTGACGTTGCGGGCATCGCCGCGGTCGTATCCCCGTCCACGGACGTCATGACCGTGGTCTCATCGGATTCCTCCGCGGACAGCGTCTTGGTCTGCTCGCCCTCGGATTCGGCGGGAGCGATCACCGTGGTGGCGTCATCGCCGCTCTTGCCGGCACCGTCCGTACCGTCCTTGTCGTTGGTCACGAACGGTACGGCGTTTTGCAGCTTCTCCCCCGACGCCTTGAGCACGTTCTTGTACACCTGCGTCGCAACGGCCGAGACGATGGAACCGGCGGCGACGCCAATCACCGATCCCGCGATGCCGATTTTTGCGGACAGCAGGAACGAGGTCACCGCGGCAAGCGCGCCCGCGAAAATCGATGAAAACGATATGCCCTTGAAAAAATTCTTCACAGAGCATGACGGTAGCCGATTACGCTTTGAAAAAACTTGCGATTCTGTGAAAAGCTTGGAAAAAACTTGGGAACGGGACGCTCGTCATCCCCCGTTTTCGTCAGCGGCTATAGCTGCGGATGCTCCCACTGCTCGGTGTCGGCGATCGCCGGACCATGGTTGTAGTCGACCAGACGCCACCGCAGCGCGCCCTGTAGTTCCAACGGCGCCAGCCGCACCCAATGCGCGTTGCGCATCGACAGAATGTCGGCGAAATCGCCATGCACTTCGCTCAATCCCAGCAGCGTCTGCAACGTCTGCGAGATCCAGGCGCCATGCGAGAACACGTACAGGTCGGTATCGGAGCCGGCCTTCGACGCCCAATCGTTCAACGCCTCGACGCCACGCCTGCCGACGTTCTGCTTCGGTTCTGCGCCATACTTGAGCTCGCCGCCGCGGAACTGGGCCCATGACAGATAATCCTCGGGGAACCGTTTGGCGAGCTCTTCGACGGCGATGCCTTCCCAATCGCCGAAGCTGCGTTCGCGCACGCGGACGTCGGGATGCACGTCGAGTCCGAGCGGGTCGGCGAACGCGTGGGCGGTGGCGGCCGCGCGTTTGAGATCGGAGCAGACGACCAGCTGGCATGCCGCTTCGGGATGACGGTCCACGTACAGTTCACGCAATGCGGACGCGGTCTGGCGTACCTGCCACATGCCCACTTCGTCGAGCGGAATGTCGATCTGTCCCTGCAGCCTGTGCTGCGCGTTGTATGCGGTGCGTCCGTGGCGCACCAATGTGATGGAACGCACGTGTGGCGTCATGGTCTCATCATGGTCGAGTTCGACGTTTCTGGGCATGCCTCTCCCCTATCTGCCGGTTGTCTTTCCAATCTATTGCCTGTCTGCCATCGTATTCGGATTGCTGGGACGGCGCATACCAAAACGTGCCTTCCGCAGGATTTTCGGGAAGGCACGTTTCGATGATGGATGAAAAATCACGCTTCGCTGGAAGCCGTCGGCTCCTGCTCGCCCTCGGCGTGTTCGAGCTGCAGGTCGATGCTCGGGCAGTCCTTCCACAACCGTTCGAGACGGTAGTATTCGCGGGATTCCTGGTGCATGACGTGGATGACGAAATCACCGTAGTCGAGCAGCACCCACTGGCCTTCGGTCAGGCCTTCGCGGGAGCGCGGCTGGCGTTTGCCGGCCTTGAGGTACAGGTCCTTCTCGATTTCCTCGGCGACGGCGAGCACCTGGCGTTCGTTCGAGGCGCTGGCGATGAGCATCGCGTCGGTGATGGCCAATGGTTCGGTAACGTCGAACGCCACGATGTCGGTGGCCTTCATGCGGTCGGCCGCGGCTGCGGCGATGCGGATGGCGTCGATGGAATCTTGCAATGCAGACATGTTCAGCGCTCCCATTCGGGCTTCCAGCCCTCTACTATGTGTTGCGTGTTTTCGGAATAGACCATGGAGTCGGACGGGACGTCGTGGCGGACCACGGAGCCGGCTCCGGTGGTGACGCCGTCGCCGACGGTGACGGGGGCGACGAACAGGTTGCCCGCGCCGACATGCACGTTCGATCCGATGGTGGTGTGGTGCTTGTGCACGCCGTCATAGTTGGCGGTGATGGTGCCGCCGCCGATGTTGGTGTGCTCGCCCAGGTCGGCGTCGCCGACATAGCTCAGGTGCGGCACCTTCGTGCCGTTGCCGATGTGCGCCTTCTTCATTTCCACGAACGCGCCGGCCTTGCTTCCCTCGCCGAGCTCGTTGCCCGGACGCAGATACGTCCACGGGCCGATGTTGGCCGCGCGGCCGATGTGCGTCTCCTGCACGCGGGAGCGTTCCACATGCGCTTCGGCGTCGATGGTGGCGCCGATCAGCGTGGTGTACGGGCCGACTTCGGCGGCTTCGCCGATCACCGTATGGCCTTGGAGGAAGCAGCCGGGCAGGATCACCGCGTCGCGTGCGATCTGCACGTCGTCCTCGATCCACGTGGTGTCCGGGTCGAGGATGGTGACGCCTTCGCGCATCCAATGCTCGCACACGCGCTTGTTGTGCGCCTTGGCGAGCGCGGCGAGCTGCACGCGGTCGTTGACGCCTTCCACGCTTAGCGGGTCGGGGGCGGCGAAAGCGCCGACGGCTCCATTGGCTTTGGCGGCTTCGAGCGCGTCGGTCAGGTAGAATTCGCCCTGCGCGTTGTTGGATTTGAGGTTGGCGATGGCTTCGGCGAGCAGTTTGGCGTCGAACACGTATACGGAGGTGTTCACTTCGCGTACGGCGAGTTCGCTGCTGTTGGCGTCCTTTTGTTCGACGATGCGCAGCACGTTGCCTTCGCTGTCGCGGATGATGCGGCCGTAGCCGGTCGGATCGTCGAGGATGGTGGTGAGCACGGTCGCGCCGTTGCCGCTTTTCTCGTGGAAGGCGAGCAGCTGGTCGAGCGTGTCGGTGTCGAGCAGCGGCATGTCGGATGCGGCGATCAGCACGGCGCCGTCCAGATCGTCCTTCTGCGTGAGCTGCGCCATCGCGCATTGCACGGCGCGGCCGGTTCCGGGGATGTCGTCCTGTTCGACGATGGTGACGTGCTCGTTGTAGGAGCGTGCGGCTTCGGCGACGCGTTCGGCCTGGTAGTGGACCACCACGGCGAGCGTATCGGGGTCAAGGGCCGCCACGGAGTCCATGACACGGTTCAGGAACGTTTTGCCGGCCAAGGTGTGCAGCACCTTCGGTTTGTTGGAACGCATGCGGGTGCCTTCGCCCGCGGCAAGGATGATTGCGGCGCTCAGTGCCATCTTTCGCCTTCCGTTTTGCTGGTTTTCGCGGGAAACGTCCATTCCAGACGGATTAGTGGAGGACGCTTCGGATTTCAACGCAACCGTGATTGTATAAATAGGGTTCGGACAATGCCGCAACCGTCGGAAACGCCTTACGACGCCTGCGAAACGGAGCGTGCGACGCATCCGTACGCTTCGACGAGTCCGGGCAGGTCGGCTTTGGCGTTCGCCGGACTGGTGGATGGCAGCTGCGTCATCGGCATGCCGTCCAATCCATGCGCCCGAAGCAGCGGAACGCAGAGCTTACGGTACAGTTGCGCGGCTTTCGCGCCAGTGGTGAAGACATGGGCGATTTTCGATCGCATGATTATCGGGGAAAGATCATTGGGCACCGCATTACGGATACTGGCATCGCTCGCTCCATCGATGTCGCACGACTCAATCACATCCCATAACGCCATATGGTGACGCAAAGCGAAATCCCTACGCAACCCCACAATCTGGTCCGGGTCCCGGCACTCGCGCAGACAACCATCATCATGGAAAACAGCCGCCATGACCGGCCAGAAACGATTGCGCGGATGACCATAATAAAACCGCATCTCACGCGACTTCGGACTTGGCACGGAACCCAACACCAACACGCGCGATCCGGCATCCCAAACCGGACCGAATCCATGTTCCACACGCATGGGCCACTCTCCTACCACCGCATCGAATACCGCGATGCGCCTTATTGTATTGCGCAATGTTGCGGCACGACAAACGGACGTGTATGTTGATTGCGGATACGACATGAGCAGCATATTCAAAGGAGAAAACATGCTCGAACCGACCACCGTCTATACGCCATCGCCAAACCGATACGACAGCATGACCTACAACCATGCCGGCGAAAGCGGCCTCAAACTGCCGGCCATATCCCTCGGCTTCTGGCACAACTTCGGCGACACCACCCCATACGACACCATGCGCCGCATCGTGTTCACCGCATTCGACAACGGCATCACCCACTTCGACCTGGCCAACAACTACGGCCCCGAACCCGGATCGGCCGAAAAAAACTGCGGACGACTCCTGCACGAATACTTCCACCACCACCGCGACGAACTCATCATCAGCACCAAAGCCGGCTACGAAATGTGGACCGGCCCCTACGGCGACCTCGGCAGCCGCAAATACCTGCTCGCCTCACTCGACCAAAGCCTCAAACGCCTCAACCTCGACTACGTGGACATCTTCTACCACCACCACATGGACCCATCCACACCACTCGAAGAGACCATGGGCGCGCTCGCCACGGCCGTGAGCAGCGGCAAGGCGCTGTATGTGGGCCTGTCCAATTATGATGGCCCCACACTCGAGAAGGCCACCGCCATTTTGGATGAGATGCATGTGCCGTTCATCATCAACCAGAACCGTTACAACATCTTCGACCGCACCGTGGAACGCAATGGGCTCAAGGAGACCGCGCACCGTCTTGGCAAGGGACTCATCACTTTCTCCCCGCTCGCCCAGGGACTGTTGACCAACCGGTATCTGAACGGTGTGCCGGCGGACAGCAGAATCGCGCATGACGGACGATTCCTGCAGCAGAGCGCGTTGACGCCGGAAAGGCTTCAGCAGATTCGCGACCTGAACGATCTGGCCGCCGAGCGTGGACAGACGCTCGCCGAAATGTCGCTGGCTTGGCTGCTGCACGACGGCATGGTGGCTTCGGTGCTGGTCGGAGCGTCCCGCCCACAGCAGCTGATCGACAACATCGGTGCGCTTAGAAACACTTCGTTCAGCGACGATGAGCTCCGGCGTATCGACAAGATTTCACTGTAGCCGGGCCGCCCCCGCGCGGCAGTCGCGCACGAGGAAGCCGGGCTCCGGACGGAACCGCAACAAATGAGCCGGGCGCGTACGACATCGATCGTACGCGCCCGGCTCATGGCTTATGCGGTCGTGGATCGCAGGCTCACTCCTGCGGGTAGGAGTCGTCGAAGAAGCGGCGCTCCAGATGCACGATGGTGCGGAACACTTCGGCTTCCGGACCATCGATGGAGCAGTATTCGTTGACCAGGGAGATGAGGTCGCCGACCCACTTGCGGAAGTGCGCGCCTTCATGCAGGTCGACCCAGCCCTTGTGCGCCGGCACCTGCTGGATGACGTCGGCGTCGACGGTGCGCTTGGCCCATGCGAGGTACAGCCATTCCATGCAGCAGATCGCGGTGATCAATTCCGGCCAGCTCTTGTCGGACAGGCTGTCGAGGTATGCGCCGTACTCCTTGTTGGCCGGGGTCGGTTCGGTCGCGTCGTATTCCTCCTGGCTGACGTGATAGGCCTCGAGGAAGTGCTCGAAGTAGGTGGCCTCGTTGTCGGCGAACCACTGCGATTGCGCCGCGAGCATGTCCTTGGTCTCCTGACGTGGGGCGAGTTTGATGAGACGAGCCATCATGCCGTTGTTATAGAACTTGAAATCCTGAATCAGATACGCCTTGAGGATGGATTCCGGCAAGGTGTCGTCAAGCAGCTCGCTGACGAAACGCGAGTTGATGGCGTCGTACCAGTCCTCGGTGTTGAGCATGTACATGAGGTCGGCGACGGAGCCGGCTTCCGCGCCCAGCCAGGCGTAGTCTCCACTGGCGGGTTTCGTTGCTTCTGGAACGTGGTTGGTCATGATTTTCTCTTTTCTTGGATACGCCGGCGGACGGCCGGCATGTTTTCTGTGTTTGTTGTTGGATTGTGAGTTGCGTGGTTCAGGCCACGACGTCGGCCTTGCCTGATTCGAAGCGGTCGAGCACACCGGTTTTGGCGAGCGCCTTCTGTACGAACCACATGAGCGCTCCGCCGAATACGGCTCCGGAGATGACGCAGCAGACGGTGAACACAACGCCTTGCAGTGTCGACCAGCCGGCGGTGACGACCCACTCGTACAGGCCATTGGATAGGCCGGTCAACGCGCCGGCCAGGGTCACGGTGAGCAGGTTCCACTTGCGGTATGCGAAGACCGCGAAGCCGATTTCGGCGCCGAGTCCTTGGGCCATGCCGATCAGCAGTGCGTGCGCCACGCCGAATGGATTGCCCAGCAGCGTTTCGATGACCGCGGCGATGGTTTCGCCGAAGAAGGCCGCGCCGGGCTTGCGGATGATGATGGCCACGAGCGGGCCGGCGAACAGCCACATGAAATGGAAGAGTCCGCCCAGTCCCGGGGTGAGGCTGTCGAACAGGGCGGTCGGGACGGCGTAGATGAAGTCCCAGGCCCAGAAGATCACGCCGGATGCGACGGCAACGATCGCGGCCACGACGATGTCGACCACACGCCATTTGACGTTGGGTTTGCGAACTGCGGAAGACTGGTTTTCTTCAGTCATAAAGGTATGTGCCTTTCTCTTATGCAAAGGCACGGGAAGTAGAGAGACGTCCGTGCGCCGGCATTATCCGGTATACGTTCATACGGTTGAAGCGGTCGCTTCCTCTCAGCCATAATGGCCCCCGTGTCCGCAAGCGATATTACATGGTTCGGCGCGTTTCCAGGCTGGTATTCCACATGTCGGCCAAAAGTCTCGTGAAATGGAAAAATGGGTTCCGTGTTTTCCCGAAAGTCCTGGGCCTTCGGGAAAACACGGAACCCATCGATATGCGGGAAAGCCGCTGTCGGGATTGTATTTGTCCACTGTTGCTTTGATGTGGACGTTCTGTCCTTCGCGCACGAAGGCGGGAATGCCGACCGAACCGTCGTGGAAATCGCTCCAAGTGATTCCTTCGAATCTGAAACTAAGGGAATCATAATTCAATTGACATGCCACGAATACCGTCTGCGTCGGATCAGAGTCCATGCCTGTTGCGGCGTCCATCGTTCTCGGCTATGCGGGCGTCGGCGAGGCAAGCATCGAACTTATCCTCAAGACGGTCGAAGAGATTCTGATAGCTGTTGATACTCATAAACATGTAGGATGTCCTGTTCCGTTTGATGATGACGGGCGCACGGTCGCTTTGGGCAGCACCGCGGCGGTGCGTCCGTTGCTGAGCTCGCTGAGTGAACTACGTACCAACTCCATCTCCCTGATAGTATTTGACGGGCCACGACAGGACACCGGGCAGGTACGCGCTTCCGTGGATGCCATGTTCCAAAGTGATGGCGACTGACTTGCCGTGGCCGGACATGTTTCCGCGGATCAGTTTCCGAATGCACGCCTTGCCGCGGAACATGCCGAACATGTCCTCGCAGGAAGCGTATACCGGTCTCTCAATCGCCATTCATGCAAACCGGCGATTCAGTCCGCAGCACCATGCAAGCGGAATACGTCAGGCTTCCCTTTTCGCCTTTCCCAGCCTCCTTGACAGTCTGGTAGCAGGCCGTTCCACGGCAAGATAGAACGCCTCCGCCACCAGAAGGCACAATGCAAACAAAACCACCGGGCGCAATAGACCCTGCACGGGAATGTACGGCACAATCCAGTCGCGGACGGGAAGATGGGTCAGATACAGGCTGAATGAAATGCGCCCCAGCCAACGGACAGGTGGCGTGGAAAGCAGGTCGGATACCACGTTGCAGGTAAGTGCGACCACCACCAATATCAGGCATCCGCACACGGCCAAAGGTTGGGCGACAATACCAGGCAGCAAACCGAAACCGCTTTGGCAAACCAAGACGATGCCACACAGGGCGAGCGGTACGGCAACGACGTCGCGCATCGTCTCGCGCCCGTTGTCCGTAAGCCGTTTCGCCAACGCGACGCCAAGCGCGAACATGGCCATGTGACGCAACGGCGGCCACTGCGTCCACTCCGACAACAGCACGCATGCGAGCGCAATGGGTGCCACGAATCGCATGTCGGTGGCGATGATGACGTATACGGGCAGGGCGAGGCTGAAAAGCAGTTCCCAGCACATGCTCCATGATGGCAGGTCGACCATTGCCAATGTGGAACCGTCCACTCTGGTGCCGGCGGTGGTCATTGAAAGCATGTCGAGTTGGGTGAGCAGATTGTGTAGCCAGGCTGATGGCGAGGATGTGCTGAACGCGTTTGCGTATTCTTCCGCTTTCCACCCCATGTGCATGGCGATTGTGGAGACGATGCAGCAGATTCCGATCGCCGTGCAGGTGGGGATGGCGAGTCTGGCGATGCGACGCAGCTGGTAACGAGGCCAGTTGTATGTGTCGATTCCGACGCGTAGCGGAACGATGGAAAGTACAAGTCCGCTGAGAATGAAGAATAGGGTGACGAATTGGGCGCCTGGCAATAGTTGGCGGAGGGTGCCTCCCGTGTAATGGTATGCGACCACTGCCAGGGCCGCGAGTCCTCTGAGCCCGTCCAAAGCGTATATGCGTGTGTCGGAGTCCTTCTCTTTTTCGTTCACGGGTGTACCCTATCACGTGCGCTGGCTGTCATACATCCGCCTACGTGCGTTTGGCGTGCGTTGTTCGGCGTGCGTTCGACAACAGTGCCATCGTCGAACACGACGCCACATAACTTCCATTCGTCTCTCTTCCCCGCCCGACTGTAGTGTCGGATCATATGGAGATCCGCGAATACGACATGATGACGGACGAGGCGCGCGGCATCCGCACGGCGGTGTTCGTCGTGGAGAAGGATTATCGTCCGGAATTCGACGAATGGGATGAGCCGGGCCGAGCCACGCATCTGCTGGCTTTTGGAAACGGCCGCGCCGTGGCGACATGCCGTCTCTACCCTGATCTCGACCATGCCGATCAACCCGGACGTTGGGTGATTGGTCGTTTGGCCGTGGTCGCCGACGAACGTGGCCATGGTATCGGCAAGACGGTGCTGGCCGAGGCGGAACGTCTCATCCGGAAGGCCGGTGGACATGTTGCCGCCGTACACTCCGAAGATAAGAATTTCGCGATGTATGAACATCTTGGCTACCGCATCACCAGCGAGCTTTTCGACAACGGTACGCATGGTTGGCTGGTCAAGGCATTGAACTGAATCCGGAGGAAGCGGCCATCACCTGCGAAAGCGTCCGACACGCGGTATCAGGTGATGGCCGCATATGGCATAATAGACACTTGGCGGAAAACCTCGGGTTTTATCGCCGTTCCCCCATGGTGTAATGGCAGCACACGGGTCTTTGGAACCCTTTGTCTTGGTTCGAGTCCAGGTGGGGGAGCTTGAAATGGGTCCTCGCGGAGAAGCGGGGACCCAAATTCATTTGATCCACATCCATCAACGGCATGACGAACGCGCGCGGTCCGATTGCGCCATGTGACCTTCCCTCATTCTCGTCCGGCTTACACAGGTAACGCACGCCGGATGGAGCGGCAAGCTCGTGATGGGAAATATCAGGTGCGGAATAATTCCGCACCTGATATTCCGAGCTGGGTTCTATGAAGTTATTCGTCACCAGATAAGAGACTGGAACTTCGAAAAACACCGCGGCTTTTGCCAAATCGTTGATGGTCCACGCAATGGCTCTACTGTATTTCTGGCTAAGCGTAGGTTGGCTTATGCCAAGTCCTTTGGCCAAATCTGATTGCCTGACTTTTGAACGTCTTTTTAACCAGAACATGTTATCGGTGATGATCTGTTGCAACTCGTCCGAAAAGTTCATATCTGCGTTATTGCCGGCGCCTTGATTGATGTTTGTTTTCTCGTCCATGTTTTAAATTTTGCCATATTTTTACTGCTTTGTCCAATACTGTGCTATAGTATTGGTATGCACAATAAAACATCAGCAAAACCAAACAATGATGTCATGAGGCATCGCATCGACGAACTAAGAAAGGAGGCTGGAATGACTCAAGACACTTATGGCCGTGAAATTTTGCATTGCAGCCAGGGAACAGCCTCTCAAAAATTGTCTGGGCAACTAGCCCTGAGCGCCTTAGATATTTTCCATTCTGCAACTGCATTCAACGTTTCTACGGATTATCTGTATGGCCTCACTGACACACGTACTCGAAAGGATGCAGAAAAAAGAGAAACCGCTATGGCACCTGCATAGGTCATCTGAAATTAAACCCATCCAGCACTACCAAACCAAATAACAGAAAAGAGACAAACGCCAGACCGGCATACGCACCGTCAACCGCGGTGAGCCCTACGGTAGCCATTCACCACGGCGACCACGGAACGTATGAACCGGCAAGAACCACCATCGAACAAAACAGTCAACAGCAGACGTTCAAGCAAACCGTTATCTGAAAGCTCCGCATCCGAAAGACCGAATCCGCGGAAACGATGGCCAGGATGAAGCGCTTCCAACGCTTCAAGCCAGCAATCGTATGCCACGGAAATCCGATCCAATGGAACGGCGTCATCGAGACTGCAATCTTCGAAGGACACAGCAGCAAGAGCCATCTCCAACATGGAGGTGTCATGCTCCAACACGAACCTGTAATCCGACGCGATGGAATCCGATGCAAGGGAGTCATCTCCTGTCATAGCCATTCCAATCTTTTCGTCGGGTTCCTATACCAACCACTTGGCGATGGGGCGATATCGCTCAAATAGTAATGCCCGCACATGAGTTGCAGCTCACATACGGGCGGCGAGTCAATCCCATCCAGCACTACCAAATACCTCGACCTCACGGTAACCAGCCGGAGGTCAAACAGAAAAAAGGAACCGAAATGAACGATTTCGCATTCAATGCAATCAATTCCAACTCTGAGGAAAGGACCAGCTCAATGTCTGATTATTCCACATCCACCACACTAGAAGAAAACCGATATCAGGAAAACATGCCGACCGTCACCCCCGAAATCGTGGACGATGAAGTCGTGGACGCCGAAAACTTGGATGACATCGATGACGGCGACCTGGTCGAGACCAACCCCGTCGCCGCGCTGGCCGAGACCTTCCAAGGCACCGTGTCCAAGGACGTGCCAAAGCCGTACACCAGGGAGGAGGCCCTCAAGGCCACCGAGGAGCTCAAGATCAAGCTGCTCCACGCCCTCGAGGCGCAGTACGATTTGGTGAGTGCGGCTCAGGAGGCGTTCGACAGGCACATCTGGACCGCGCTCGGCTATCCCGAAGGTGCAAAAGGCTGGATCCAATATTGCAAGGACAACTTCACGTCAGCCCAGATCCGCGTGACCGGCCAGCAGCGTACCGACCTGATCATGGGCTTCGACGTAGCCAAGATCAGTAATCGTGGCATCGCCGCTCTTCTCGGCGTTGACGAAAAAACTGTCCGTAATGCAAAAACTAAATCCGGTATTGCTCCCGCGGAAGGCAGAGTGCGTGACACGGCGGGCAAACGCCAGCACGTTGACACTGGCAGCATGTCGAGTGAGGAACGCCGCAAGAAGATCGTGGAACTCTCCGAGGAAGGCGCCAAGCAGACCGACATCGCCGAAATCCTTGACGTGAGCCAGTCCACCGTGTCCGACACGCTCCGCAAGGACAGGATGCGTCGCATGAGCGAAGGACTCGAACCCGCCAAGATCGACAACACCGATTTCGACAACGCCGACGACGACCAGCCGTTGGACCTCGACATGGGCAACCGCGAGACCGACATCCGCTCCTACATCGACTCGTTCGTCAGCCAGTCGTCGGACGCCCGCGGCGCCATCAACGAGATGGTGCATCTGCTGGAATCCGACAAGTGGCAGCCGGGAGGCTCCACGGTGAGCGAGATCGTCTCCCGTAGCGGCGCGAACATCTTCGGCATCATCAGCGACATGTGTAAGATGCTGCGCCTGCTGAACATCGACGTCGACAACGTCTTCGACGGGGCGGACGCGGAACTTGATGACACCGACAACGACTGGTCGCGTTTCATCGACGGATGCACCGAACTCGCCATCGTCTGCCAGGAAATCACCGCCTGACATGCGACCGGGATCGGACGGGCGGATCCCAAGGGGTATGGGTCCGCTCCCCCGCCACTGAACCAACCATCATCGCCGGTCGTGGACCGGCAGAGAGAAAAGACTGAATCATGAAATACACCAAAGACGAGGAAGCGCGGGCCGAAAGGTCAAGCGTCAAAATGTGGCCCGGCATCACGGCCGGCATCATCATCGGCCTGATCGCGTTCGTATTGAGCTTCGACGCCCTGCGTCTCGTGTTCGTGGCATGCGGCATCAATCCATACCTGAGCTGGGGTGGCCCGGTGTGCGTGGACGGCACGATCCTCCTGTGCACCTGGGCCACGTGGGGATTCAAGAAGGGCCACATCCGAGGCAGCGCCTATCCGTGGGTCGGACTCGTACTGTTCAGCAGCTTCTCCATCGCCGGCAACGCTTTGCATGCGATGCTCAACACCGGATTCCACCTGCCGGCATGGGTACCGCCGGTCATCATGAGCATTCCCCCGGTCGCACTCCTGTACGCGACCCATTTGATCGTCATCATCGCGGGAGACCGTCTCGACAAGATCAACACCGTCCTTCCCGTCGGCTTGACCGTCATGGAAGACACTGACGTTCCGGCTCCCGTTCCCGCACCATCCGCCATGCCGGCCCCGGCCATCCCGTCCGAACCGCCGGCATCGGCTCCCGAACCGGCTGAACCGGCGAAGCCGGAGATTCCGGACCTGTTCGACTTCCAGACCATCGTTCCCGCCATGGAGGACGATGCGGCCCCAAAAGCCGATGAGGCCGAAGCGCCAGCCGCCGACGCCTCAACCCCGACCGTCGAACAGCACGACATCCCGCAGCCGGTGATGAGTGAACCAGTCATCATCCCGACCCTCACCATCCAACCCGATGAGCGGGATGCCCCGACCGTGGACGGCCAGGACGAGCCGGCTCCCGAACCCGTGGGACCGGACGTGACGGCCGTGGAACCGGCCGACGGGCCGGAAGAGAAGACCGACGACGCCCAGGCGGAGGAAAAGCCGAAGCCAGGGAAAACCAGCCGACACGGCAAGGCCGGAGCCGATGACGAGGCGTGGCTCGCATGGATCGACGAGCTTACGGCTAAAGGCGAGAATCCGACCGCGTCGAAGGCAGTGGACGCGGGACTGGCCGCGAGCGGCAGCACCGCGAAAAGGTATCTCGCCCGCATCAGAAGAGAGCATTCGGAAAGGTTCTAAGCCATGGAACACCACAGCATGAGCGACAAGGACTTCCACACGCGGTACGGCGTGACCCCGCGGGAAGTGGAGGACGCGTTGGACGAGAACCGTCGACGTGTCGCCCGCAGACTCTCCGAATGGGGATACGCGTGGGCCGTTGACGAGATCATGTGCGACGTGGCCGTGGAACTGCTCAAGGGAGGCCTGCGCAGGTGGGCCTCCTATGAGGAACGCAAACCATTGGGCGCGTTCGTGAACACGCTGATCGGCAACCGGTTGGGCGAGTGGATGCGTACTGAGCGGCCCAAATACCGTAGCGGCATGACCCACGCGCCGCTACGCCGCAGGAAGCGGAAGGACACGACGCCGCAACGCGAGGCTTTGGACGCCACCGAAGCGAGAAGAAGGATCCGCAACGAGAACAACGCGGCCCTTGCCGACCGACTCTGCGAGGAAGCCGACGTGTTCGGCGATCCCGATTCGACCGTCCTGTCCGCGCCGGCGGGAGACAAGTCCAGTTATCAGGAATGGTTGACCGGCGGCACCCAGCCGTTGGAACTGGAAAGCGACAAGTACGCGGCCGACATGGAGGGCCTGCGCCAGGACGTGACGACTCGATGCAAGCGCATGGCTTGGGAGATGCTGATCCGTCAATGCCTTACCGCGACGCGTGGCTCCGACGCTCTCCGCAACGACATCCGTCGTTTCCTGGAGAACCATCATCATGGCCTCGGTCCGAGCATCGACGACTACCCGTACATTCTCGCGGTCGTCGATAAGTACAGGAAATGATCGTCCATCGGCCGTTACCGGACCCCGGTGACGTGGAGATGGATGCCGGCATGGTCTTTTCTTCTTTCTCCGCCATGCCGGCGACATGCCGGCCATGCGCGCCGAACGGCAACGGCGCCGCCGACGCGTGTTCGGCACCCCCTCGACAGACTTTCAAAACAGAACGAACACCACAACCGACAAAGGAGCAGACAATGATCAGCGTCATCAAATGGGCATGGCAGGCCAAGCCGGACACTCCGGCCGAGAAGCTTGTCCTCGTCAGTCTTGCCAACAGCACGTTCCAGACGCCTCGGGAGGACATCGCCGTCGTGGGCGTGCGCGCGTTGAGAGGGACCGCGTGCGACATGACGCCGGCGGAACTCGACGCGATCCTGGACCGTTTGGAAAAGCAGGGTTTCATCACGCCGCTCGCGGCCGACAGCGAACCGGTCAAATGGCATATAGGCGCGTTGGAGCGTGAACGTGGCGAGGAAGGCCCTTGGAAGGCATGGCGTCTCAACGCCAAGACGGAGGAAAAGGAGACGGTGAGATGAGCGTCAGAGCTGTCTCATGGGCGTATGGCCTGAACCTCGGTTCCATGACGCAGAAGGCGGTACTGCTCTACCTCGCATACCGGGCCCGTGAAGAGGATAACTGCGCGTGGCCTTCTGTGAACCTCATTCAAGTGGAGACCGAATTGAGCGAACGTGCCGAGGACGTTCAAACGGCATACACGGGAAGGAGCGTCCGATCATGACAGTGGTGACCATGGTATGGGTCCAGGAACACGTGCACGAGGTACGCAACGCGACCAAAGCCGTGCTCTCGTATCTCGCTTTCAAAGCTCACTACGATGACGGGACGGCCGCATGGCCCGCGATAGGAACCATCGCGGGAGCATGCGGACTGAGTGAGAAGACCGTGCAGCGTAGCATCGACCAGCTTCTCGATCTTGGCCTGCTTGAACCCGGACAACAGACCTTCAGCGCCATCAATCCGAAAACGGGCAAGCCGGTCAGACGGAACTATCAGACCGTCGTGTGGAACGTGATCTGCAAGGAATCGAACCTGCCGACCGAACCGTTCGAGGACCGTAACGCGTCCAAGGTCCGTGCCGCGATGAAGCGCGCGGACAAGGCGAAAGCCAAAATGCCTTCCCCGGAACCGGAGGGCGGGGAAGACGACGGACGCGAGGACAAAATGTCTGGCTTTTCGGACGAGAGGCAGCCGGAAGAAACGAAAGCCAAAATGTCGCCCCTGGAAAACGTTGAAAACAAGCCGGTTTCCTCCAATCTTCCCAAAATGTCGCCCCTGGAGCGGCAAGGTGGAGAAGGCGATGGAAGCGAGGACAAAATGTCCAAAAATCTGGACAAAATGTCGCCCAATAATACATTGAAATACAATTACCCCTCTCTCCCTACGGGAGAGCTCCCCGCAAGCGGGAAGCGCCCCGGCATGGAGGACGGAAACAACACGACGACGGGAGGGGATTCCGACGCGGCGACCGTGATGGACCATCTCGCTTCCGTCCGTTCGAAGCTGTCGTTGACCACCACGGAACCGACCAAACGTGATTTGTCCAAGATCGGAAACCTCGTCAGCCGGGTCGTCAAAGCCCGTGACGGCGACCGTGCGGCCTCGTTGGCGCTTATCCTCGCGGTCATCGACTGGCTGCCCGCGAACACGTTCTGGCTCCGCCGTGTCGATTCCGCGCGCCGTCTCGCCGACAACTGGGACCAGATCGCCAACGACTGGACCGTCGCCCAGATCGAACGCCAACGCGAACGGGACGCCGAAGCCCATGAGCGTGACCGTAGGCCCGTGGCCCAGCCGACCCCGGTGCCGGAACGTCATTCGGAACGTCACGTGCATTCGCTGGTCTGCGAGCATGTCCTGAACGACATGCGGCCACACGAGGACGAATACGACCACGAGGGAAGCCTGCGCTACGGCAAGCCATCCGAATGGCAGATGGCGTGCATGCGGCACGCCGACGAGCTCAACCGGCTCGAAGGCATCGAAACCGCCGCGTGAGACGGGCCGTCCCATGAGAGCGAAAACGGCTTCATACGCCAAAACCGAAGGGAGAAGAACCCGCAAATGAGCGAAACGCAATACGAAGAACCCGTGTACGTCGTCAACAAGCGGCGTCGAGAATCCGAAGCGGTCGTCCACATGCCCGATTGCGAGAAGATACACCACCAAGTCGAACAGGACGTGCGGCCCGAAGTCCACCGTGAGACGCGGGTGCCGGCGTACATTCGTTTCGTCGCGAACTACATGACGTTGACGGAGCTTAGGAACATCGGATTCAGGTATCATCCATGCGGATACTGCCAGCCGACGGTGCCTACCGTCGATGGTCCCATCCCCATCAACGTGAAAGCCCGGAATCTCAACGTGACCCATCTCGGTAAGGAATTCATCGGCTGGGGTGTTCTTGAAAGCTTTTCCATTACGGGACGATTGAACGACGACGGGTCTAGGACCGTCACGGTCGACGTATCGTTCGGTGGCGTTCACTACCGGTTCGATCCGGAAACGCAACTCGAATACCTTCGCCCCAACCAGAACGAGCAAAATTTGTGAGCGATTTCGCGATCGAGGCGATCAGCGGAGGCTCAGAATATCAACTGGCGCATAATGCGCCAGTTGATATTTCCCGTCGTGAGCTTTCCGCTCCGGCCGGCAGTCGAGTCTCCGTCCCCCGACATCCAAGTGTCCGAAGACGAGCAAAACAAAAACCCTCTCCTAAAATGAGACCGGGTTTTCCCTTGCCCGCGCCCATTAAGAACGGAGCAAAATATCAGTTGCAACATTATGTTGCAACTGATATTTTCTGTTGTGTGTCCGTCATTCCGGAAGCACGCCTCGAACACGCCAAGCGCGGCTGATCCTCCCGGCCGTTCCGGACGGTCCCGCTTTCGGCCTGCGGCCGGCCGTTTCGGAAAAGCCCTTCATCATGGAGACGAAATATCAGGTGCCGCATAATGCGGCACCTGATATTTTATCGGAGTGCCGGCTTCTCTTTTACTCCTGGCATGTTCTCCACGGCCGGGCGTTGCCCGGCAGCATGAGCGGTTCCCTGAAAACGATTCTCCGTGGCTCCACCTCAAGAGTGAACATGCCGAACGCCCAATCCAACGATTGCGCCCGGTCGCCCACGAACGACGGCAACGGGAACGCCACGGGCCGCGACCTGGCTGCGGGATCACTGAACGCCCCTCCCCGACTCTGGCAGTTGCCGTACACGAAATTATCCCCTCCATATCATTCGCCAGCCCAACGGCGGTTCGGAATATCAGGTGCGGAATAATTCCGCACCTGATATTTCCTGTCGTTGGTTCGTTTTTTAGTCTGTCCTTGCGGAGCCCAATGGTCATGATCCGCTTCCCCGGCGTGGTCCTTCTCCTTGGCTTTTTCTGATTATCGGCGTCGGTTCCTCCCGTATCCGCGTGGAATGGATTGCAATAAGCATGCCGATGATGGGAGGGGCCTATGGCGGAAAGGACCGGGAACGGCGGGCATGGTCTGGTGAAAGGCGCCACCGTGTTCGGTCTGGCCGTGCCGATGATCGTCATCGTGCCGCTCGTCATGCTCATGAGCCTCAGCACCATCCTCGTCGCCATGGTCCAGGCCCAGTACGGCACGACGTGCGGCGTGGCGAACGCGTCCGGTTCGACGTCGTGGGTCTCGTGGGCGAAGAACATCGCGGATGATGACTCCCATGGTTACAGTCAGACGCATCGTAACGGCAATCCGGATTACGATTGTTCGTCGTTCGTCTATCACGCGTTGAAGCACGCGGGATTGGATGTCGGCTCGTCCGCGTTCAACACGTCCAGTGAGGGCGCGGCCTTGGAGAAGGCCGGGTTTGAACGGCATGATTGGGCCAAGGTGTCCGACCTGCAGACCGGCGACGTCGTGTGGAGTTCCAGCCACACGGAGATCTACATCGGCGACGGCAGGTTCGTTGGCGCGCATCATGACGAGAATGGTGGTGTCACCGGGCCGAAGGCCGGCGACCAGACCGGCGACGAGATCAGCGTCACCTCGTACGCGTCCGGGTATACGGCCTACTACCGGTACAAGGGTTCGATGAACGTCACGAATTCGGATGGCTCGGCTTCTTCCGCGCAGGCCGTGTCCGGCAGCACCGGTTCCACGAACGTGGTCGGCATGAGCGAGAAGGACGCCGAGGCTTGGTTCAACGGGCAGCAGGGGCCGAACAATTACTGCGCGACGTACGCCCTCGGCCAGTGCACGTGGTGGACGTGCATGCGGGCGAAGAAGCTCGGCTGGAAGAATGTCGGCCAGTATTGGGGCAATGGTCAGGATTGGGCGCGTTCCGGCGCGGCCGCTGGATACAAGACCACTATGGACGCGCCGGTCGCGGGTTCGATCATCAGCTGGCCCGCCGGCGTGCAGGATTCGGATCCCACGTACGGCCATGTCGGCATCGTCGAAAGCGTGGACACCGCGAAGGGCACCATCACCACCAGTGAGAAGGGCGCCGGCTACAAAGTGTATTCACGGACCATGCCGATCAGGAATGGTGGCACGTACGTGCTGCCGAACGACAAGCTCACGGGCATGGGCGCGTCCGGCTCGTCTGGCACGGAACAGTGCGTGACGGGCGACGACTCCACATCCGACGTGTCCGGGGACAAGGCATCGGCCGCGGACGCGAAGAAGATAGCCCGACGCAAACTCAAGGACTTCGGTTGGGATGATAGCCAATTCGACTGTCTGGACAAGCTCTGGACACGCGAATCCGGTTGGCAGTGGAACGCGACGAATCCGTCCTCCGGCGCGTACGGCATCCCCCAATCACTGCCCGGCAGCAAGATGGCGTCCGCGGGACAGGATTGGAAGACGAACGCGGCCACGCAGGTCAAATGGGGATTGGGTTACATCCAACAACGCTACCAGTCGCCTTGCGGCGCTTGGGCCCATTCCGAAGCGACCGGCTGGTACTGATGGACCTCGAATGGAAGGAAACGGAAATGGAAGCATTGAACCTCGCGGACAACGCGTTGAAGGGTTTGAAACCCGACCCGGCCTGGGATGTGTCCGGCGTCCGAGACATGGCCGGCGGCGTGATCGCCGTCGCGCTCGTATTGTGCGTGGGCGTGATCATCATCGGCTGCGTCAGCCTCATCCCGGGACTGGTGTCCAACAACCAGATGGAACGCGCGTTCAGTTGGAAACGCCTGCTCGCCGCCATGCTCGTCCCGTTCGTGATCGGAGCCGCCGTGAGCGGATGGGGTTGGAGCTGCAACGTGTTCGGCTCCAACGGGTTGGGCGTGAACCGTTCCTACACGCAGTCGTCCGGCAGTGGGAAAACCAACCTGAAGGACGGTCGAGGCAAGGGCGACGACAGTCTGACCGGACTGGTCAAACAGTTGGGCGACGACATCGTGTCCGGTATCTCCGACACGGTCAAGACCACCGTGAAAGGCGCCGTCGACGACGCTTTGAAGGGTTGGAACTGGGTCTCCGGCGGTGACGGCAAGGGCAACATATTCCAGAAGGCCGGCCAGGGCATCAAGGACGGCGCGACCGGCCTATGGAAATGGTTGACCGGAAGCAAATAATCCCCCTGCCGATTATCGGCGTGGCCGGGCCGTCCGGCCGCGTGGAATCTTCTGAAAGGAGTGTGCATCATGTTACACAATCTCGCGGCGCCCGCCGCGGCAACAATCGTGTCCGTCGCCACCGGCCTGAACAACGGTGACATCTCGAACCTGAAGGTAAGTCCGAACTTCACGTTCTTCCCGTTCATGCAGTTGGTGTCCGACATGGTCGGCGGCCTGTGGGCGTTGAGCCTGTACATCGCCGTCGGAGCGTGGATCTGCGCGGCGATCGCCTGGATCGCCGGCCGTGTGATCCATTCCGGTCCGATGCAGCAGTATTCCGGCACGGTGTTCATCTGGTGTGCCCTGGCGACGATGATCCTGGGCAGCGCCATGGCGATCGTGAAGTTCTTCGCGACGCAGGCGCTGTTCTGACGGCTCCCGCCTGACACACCCCTATTCACGCCGTGGCCGGGCCAGTCCCGTCCACGGCATTTCCTTTTTTGAAGGAGGCCAGATGTCACTCATCATCCAGACCGTCTTCGCGAACCTTATCGACTGGCTGTTCAAACCGTTGGACAACCTGTGCTCCCAACTGTTGACGGGCGCCTTCAGCGGCCTGGTGGGCAGCATGTCCAACGACGAATGGAACGTCGCCATCACCGCGGCGAACCGTATCGGCTGGATCATGGGATTCGTGAACATGGCGTTATGCGTCATCGGCGCCTTGCAGGCCGCGGCCAAAGGCAGCGTCGCCGACGTGATCAAAAGCTTCGCGATGGCCGTGCTCGCATGGCCGTTGACCGCGGTGTGCATCAGCGTGATGATCACCATGGACGGCATCGTCGGACAGATCACGCACAAGATCCTCACCGTCCCGTTGAACGGTGCCGGCACATCCGACCCGTTCGGCGACAGCATCGTGTCGAACCTCATCGGCACGATCGTCAAGACCACCGGCGGATACGATCTGATCATCCGCTGCGTCGTGGACTTCGTGCTTTTCCTCGCGGTCCTCGCCCTGGCGGGCATGCTCGCCGCACGCGACATCAGCCTGATCCTGCTGGCCTGCGTGGCGCCGCTGCCGGTCATGATGACCGGTTGGAAGGTCACGCGTCCCGCCGCGGCGAAATGGGCGCAGGCCGTGGTCGGCGTGCTCCTGTCCGCACCGTTGAGCGCCCTGGTCATCATGGTGGGTTCCGGCATCTGCTTCGTGTCGAAGAACAATCCGAACTACGCGGAATCGTTCTTCCCCGCGCTGATGGGCATCGCCACGATCATCCTGGCGTGCTTCAGTCCGAAGCTCATCATGCCTGCCGTGAGCTTCATCGGCGAGAACGTTACCGCCGACATGCAGGAGCGTGGCGGCAAGATCGGTCCAAGCGCCATCAAGGCCGCGGCCCAGGTCACGGCCGGTGTCGTGCAGGCCGCGACCACGGGCAACACGAACGGTCTCGGCAAGGCGTTGAACTCGGGAGCCGCGTCCGTGCTTTCCGCATCCCAAGGCAATCCGGGCGAATTGGGCCGTTCCCTTCCGGGCCTCGCCTCCGGCATCAAGGACCTGCTGCCCAAGGACGGGCAGGCCGGCGGCGCGGACGGCGACTACACGTCTAACGGCGGTGTTGGCGATGACGCGCGGAAAGCCCAGTCCACGCCGGACGTCCAGCCGGACGGCGCGGACCATTCCGGTTCGAGCCAGGTCATGGACGCCGCTTCCCGTCCAAACGACGCGCCTCCGCTCCCACCATCGGCGACGGATGGAATGGACCGTTCCGGTTCGAGCCAGGTCATGGACGCCGTGGCGAAAACGGATGGGAACGAGACCGGTTCCGGCCTATCCTCCGTCCCTCCCGCACCGCAACCCACGCCGGACGTTTCCGTTCCCTGGACTGGCAACGGTGTGTTGGACAGGTTCTTAGAG